>ERZ838399.8-NODE-8-length-247912-cov-134.196432_pt1 | contig 247912 bp, 196 predicted proteins | sample MGYA00519683_ERZ838399 | MGnify/ENA primary metagenome ERZ838399 (study PRJEB31850, sample SAMEA3708833) | human gut metagenome | biome: human gut; feature: human-associated habitat; material: faeces | place: China | collected 2014 ...
TTTGTACGCTGTTTGACAACATTTTAATTGATATACATAAGTTTAAATCACTTCATAATTTTATGCATTATCAGTAGATTTACACCCCCAATTATAAAACCAATAAATGCATAAAAAACTAATAATTGAAATGGTAATATATGGATGGTATTGTATATAGCCCAAATACAATATGGAAGACAGCATAAGGTTGTTACAATTGCAGGTATATATTTTTGCCAAATGATAAATTGCAATAAATGAATGAGGAGATGTAAGCTGAATGCCGCAAGACAACAATACCAGTAGATGATTTGCCCTGTATATATACTGATAGTACAACATGTGGACACAATGATAAATTCTTCAGCAACAATTATAGAAAATTTATGTGTATCAATCTTTGATGCTTTCTTTATTATTGGGTATAAATGGGGGAATCGTTGAGTTAATTTGATTTGATTATGATTTATCCATTTTTGTATCATAATTATTTCTTCAAACTCATGTATCATGAAAAAGATTGGAAAAAGGAATATTATAATTATGAAATCACTCATGTTGTCTGTTCTTATTAAATTCTATATTATTAATTCGTTTGCAAAAAGAAATCAAATATCTTTTTTAGCTAATCGTATATGATGGACATTTTTTATCGCAGCCAGTTATTAATTTTTTGTTTGTTTGCCTATGCAAGAAGTGAAAGTTATAGTATTAATAAAGTGTAATTTGTTTGATTCTCATGATGTTTAAAAGTTAGCTTGATAAAATACAAAAATATAAAAATATGGATAGGACTCATCATTAAAAGAATTCATTTTTCATTTGTTATTCTATTTCTTATTCTTTAGATTTGCCGTTATAGTGTAGAAACATAGTAAAACGAAATGGAACATTTGCAGGATAGGCTGTCCAAATGGCAGGTAATGGCTTTGTCTCGCGAGTTGCATCATGATGAGGCTGGCATCGGTAAGATGTGTGACCTTATGCTTTATGCGGAAGATGCACAGTCGGCATACAATGCGGCATGGATACTGTATTATTTATCAGCAGAAGACAAAAGACTTTATGTCTCTCCTTTTTATGATAAGATTGCAGACTGGGCAATGAAGCCTTGTTTGCATATACGTCGGGGACTTGTTCTATCTATTTTGATAGAGTTGTCTACGAAGCAGAACTTCAGGACAGGCTTGTTTGATTTTTGTCTTGCCCATGCTGTCGACAAAAAGGAATCGGACAGCAGCCGCTCGATGATGATAAAACTGGCTGCAAAGATGTGCCGGTTTGTTCCGGAGCTGGCAAATGAACTGGCGGCCTGTCTTGATATGCTGGAATACGAAATGACGCCAAGTATCGTAGCAGCCAGGAGAAATGCAATGAAAGTAGTCGAATCGCTGAGAAAGAAAAATGATGAAATGGAGTAAAGTAATAGGAGTATGGTGCTGTTTTATCCCACTGGCTATTTTAAATGGAGGACTTCGTGAATATGTATGGCATCGTTTCTTGTCTGAAAGCACAGCTTTGGCATTAAGCGGTGTATTACTTGCAGGATTAATTTATGTGGTAACATTTTTGCTTTTACCACCTATTAAAGACTTGACGAAAAAAGATTGTATTCTTGTAGGAGGATTATGGATGTGTCTTACGGTTTGTTTTGAATTTGGACTGGGATTGTCATCCGGTTCTTCTTGGAAAGAATTATGTCAAGCATATAATCCTATGACCGGAAATCTGTGGATATTGGTGCTATTGAGTACTTTGTGTTCACCGATGTTTGTATATAAGAACTTTAAAAAATAAGATATGACTGACAATCAAGAAAAATCATCTTTACGAAAAATCCCTAACGTAGGTTCACAGACTGAACAAGACCTGATAGCCATGGGGTATACCTCTATCGCATCACTGAAAGGAAAGAAAGCAGAGGATTTGTATGAGGAGGAATGCCGTTTGCGTGGGTGTACGATAGACCGATGCCAGCTTTATCTGTACCGGGCTTTAGAGTATTTTGTTCATACGGAAAACCCGGATAGAGAGAAATGTAAATGGTGGTATTGGAAAGATGATTATTTTTATCCCTCTCCGTGTGGAGCTAGGTGTGTGGACTGTGCGTCATTCCCAAAGGAATGCAATGGATGCAGAAAGATAAAAGGTAAGGTGTTCTGGCTTCAGTATACAGGCGATGCGGTATGTCCCATCTGGAAATGCTGTAAGGAACAAAAGCGGGAAAACTGTGGAGGATGTCCGGATTTACCTTGTGGTCGTTTTATGAAAGACCCTTCCATTTCGGATGAGGAAAATGAAGCTAATTTGAAAAAGATGATAGCTAATCTTGCAATGTATAAAAAATAAAATATACCGCACATAATTATGGAAACAGAAAGACTGATACTCAGACCGTGGCGTGAGGAAGATGCCCTTCCACTCTATAAATATGCCAAAAACCCGGCTGTAGGGCCGATTGCCGGTTGGCCACCGCACACGTCTGTAGAAAACAGCCGAGAGGTGATACGTGATATTCTTTCAGCACCGGAAACTTATGCGGTAGTGTTGAAAGAAGCCGATGAACCTGTTGGCAGTGTGGGCATTATGTTTGGAGACAGCGTACACAGCGCTGACATGCAGGAAGGAGATGCAGAGATAGGTTATTGGATTGGAGTCCCTTATTGGGGAAAGGGGCTGATTCCGGAGGCCGTCAATCGCCTGTTGAGGCGTTGTTTTGAGGAACTGGGAGTAAAACGAGTGTGGTGTGGTTATTATGACGGGAATACCAAATCTCGCCGAGTAATGGATAAATGTGGTTTCAAGTTTCATCATACGGAAGAGGGCAAACCTTCTCCATTGGGTGATGTGCGGACAGAACATTTTACTTTGTTGACAAAAGAAGAGTGGGAAAAAATGAATCATTGAAACTATGGATAGTGTGGTAGACTATATTATTCGTCCTTTGTATCCAGAGGAAATCCATTTGTTGAGGGATTTTCTTTATGAAGCGATTTTTATTCCTGAAGGAGTTGAACCTCTGCCAAGGGATGTGGTGGATTTGCCTGAGCTGAAGCTATATATTCAGGACTTTGGCAAGAAACAAGATGATTGCTGCTTGGTTGTCGAGTATGATGGTAAGGTGGTTGGGGCAGTGTGGACACGTATTATGAATGATTATGGTCATGTGGATGATGAAACTCCTTCACTTTCTATTTCTTTATATAAAGAATATCGGAATAAAGGGATGGGCAGACAGTTGATGAAGGAGATGATGAAACTGCTGGAAAGTAAAGGCTATCATCATGTTTCTCTTTCCGTTCAAAAGGCTAATTATGCTGTTCGTATGTATTTAAAACTTGGATTTACAATTATGAAGGAAACAGAGGAGGAATTTATTATGGTGAGAGATATAACGAAAGAAGCGAGTAATTATCAACGTTTTTTGTCTGGTGAGTATTGTAATAGATTGGATTCTGAGGTCTTGAATATGATTATACAGACAAGGGAACTCTTATCAATGCTTGATAATATCACCTTGTCAGAAGAAGAAAGAACTGCATTGTTTGTTCGCATGCTGGGCAAAGTCGGACAACATTCCAGTATTGGTCGAAATTTTACTTGTCAGTGTGGTAAACATATTTTTATTGGTGAAAAAACAATCATCAATGACAATTGTACGCTGATGGATGAAAACTATATTTACATTGGTAGTAAAGTTTTGATAGCTCCTCACGTACAGTTTTATACAGCCACTCATCCTGTGTGTTTTGAAGAGCGTTTTGTGGAGGACTGGAATGAAAACTCTGGAGAATTGTTTTTTAGAACGAAAGCCCTGCCTATTACGGTAGAAGATGAAGTATGGATTGGCGGTGGAAGTATTGTCCTTGCAGGAGTGACTATTGGTCGGGGAAGTGTAATAGGTGCGGGAAGTGTAGTTACAAAATCTATCCCAGCACATTGTGTTGCTGTGGGCAATCCGTGTAAAGTCATTAAATGGTTAAAGCCTAACTATAACATTCGTCCGCTTGAAGAAAAAGACATTCTGGAAATGCAGCACTTGTTCCGTTCTACTGTGCTTAATGTGAATTTAAGGGACTATACAAAAGAAGAGGTAGTAGACTGGGCTTCTTGTGGTGATGACGTATCCCACTGGAAGGACCTTTTGTCCCAAAATTATTATATTGGGGCCTTTGATGAACAAGGTAAGATGGCTGGTTTCTCTTCTATGAATAAAGAGGGGTATTTACATTCCATGTTTGTGCACAAGGATATGCAGGGCAGGGGAGTAGCTACCCTGTTGCTTTCGGAAGTGGAAAAGATGGGCAAAGCGTATGGAGTTGATGAAATTACCTCGGAGGTCAGCCTGACTGCAAAACCGTTCTTTGAACAAAAGGGCTACAAAGTAGTTAAGTCACAAAAGTGCAGAGCCAATCAGTTGGAACTGACAAATTTCGTCATGTGCAAGCAGATTCTTTGATTTATCAGACTACTTTTGTGGTTACAAGTGTGTTGAGCTTATTTCATGTTGAAGCTTTTCCAAGAACTGGGCAGCATGAGCTCCGTCCATTTGTGTATGATGAAACTGAAATGACACGGTCAGGTGTTTTCTGAAAAAACGTTTTTTGAATTTTCCCCATATCAGGAATGGATTATTGAAAATACCGCTGTACATGCCAACTGCACCGTCTATCTCGTAGTTCACGAGCGCAGAAGTACCAATAACCATGCTTTCCGTTAAATCGTGGTTCTGACAGGTTTCGGCCACTTGTTTGGTTAGCTGGAGGTAGTTGTGATTAAACTGATTCAGGTCTTCAGAAAAAGGTATGTCGCATGAGCTTACCTCTCCATTCTTGTTTGTTACAATTGTATTAACAGCGATTGTATCATATTGAATCAACTTTTTGCCAACTGGAAGCATATAGAATTCCTTGATGCCGGAAGCTGCTTTACCAATGCACCAGCACATCAGCATGTTCAGTTTTAGTCCTTTCTTTTTACTGATTCTTACAAGATTAGTTACATCAAGTGTCTTGAAAAATGTGACCATTGGCATAGGGGCCTGCATCCACATTTTGTATGCGTATGCACGTGTCGTTAAGGCGGGGTTTATTTCTCTCATTTTTGTGTGTACTTTAAATTAGAGCACAAAAATAAAACAGGCCTTTGATTACGGATAGAATAAAAGAGACATTATATTGGAGTAGTAAATAAATCGGAATATGGCTCGCATATTTTTATCAGTGATAAGGGGGTATATCTGCTTAATTCCCTGAATTCTCTTATGAAATGCGATTGGTCTGAATAACCGCATTGATAGGCTATCTGGGTTTGACTGATATTTTCAGTCTGATTCTGCATAAGCTTAAGGGACTTCTGAAAACGTACGATTCGTGCATATTCTTTCGGATTCATCCCGACTGTCGTAAAAAATATGCGTTCAAATTGTTTCTTGCTCAGGCAGGCAATAGATGCCAGTTCTGAGATTGGAGTATTGGGAGTAGAATACATTTGATGAACGACTGCCGCAATCCGGTTTATATCCACTTCACGTTTTGTGGTAAAGTTGGTTCTTAGTTGTGAGAATAACCATTGTTCGATAAGACTTATACAGAGGTCATTATCGTCACAATCAAAAATTCTCGTCGCAAGACAATTTAATTTCTTGTTCTCCAGTCCATAACCGGAGACTTCCTGATTGTAGAATACAGAAATGGGAATATTAAGAAAAGCACTCATGGCATAAGGATGAAATACAACTACAATCATTTCGACACTATCTTCTGCACTGATATGGGATGAGAAATTCACCTGTCCACTAATAGTCAGTCGATCCTGCTTTGTGTTTAATTCCGGAATATATAAAGCTGATTTCTTATGAAATATGAGTTGGGGGCAACCGATTGGGAAGGTGTAAGTCTTTATCGGCTGATTACTTTCAAATATCCAATAATATCTGACGTAATCTTGTAATAATTGGCATGGCTTGTAAAATTTGAATCCCTCTGTCATTGCTTTTCGGTATTCAGTTAGACAATGTACAAAAATATTGAAGATATTTCGTTATTTTTGAATGTTGAAAATAATAATTAATCTTGAAAGATAATGAATTTGTAAGGTGCAAATTGAAACAACAAGAGATGGAAATACATAATTTACTGGATGCAAAATCAAGAGCCGAATTGCGTGAATGGCTCATGCAGAACCATAAAAAGGAAACGGAATGCTGGGTAGTGGTGAAGCGTGGAAGGCCTGTGGATGATGATACGTTCTGGTACATTGATGCTGTAGAAGAAGCGCTGTGCTTCGGCTGGATAGACAGCACTACAAAGAAAATGGCGGATGGCGTAACAGCCCAGAAGCTTTGCCCACGAAAGCCACGAAGTAATTGGTCGGAGCTCAACAAGGAAAGATGTCGCAGAATGGAACGGTTAGGGCTGATGAAAGATGCTGGAAGAGCCGTTCTGCCGGACATGTCACCGCAAGGTTTTACCATAGATAAGGATATATTGCAAAGATTACAATCCGATTCTGTAGTATGGAATAATTTCTGTCAGTTACCGGATTTATATAAACGGGTAAGAATTGATACCATTCAAATCAAGAGGAATCAGCCAAAACTTTTTGAAAGCCGCTTGAATAAGTTTATAGAGAATACACGAAAAGGGCTTCTCTATGGGGAATGGAATGATAATGGGAGATTATAAGAATACAGAAAGTATCAATCTGTCTCTATTTTCACTACCTTTGTGACATAGATACTAAAAATAAAGATTGTTCAACACTATGAAATGGTAAGTGTGCATAATAATAGTATTCTCAATAAAGGCTATTAATAATATATAGGCTTGTGATATTACTTGGACTACTTGCTGTTATCTATCTCAAAAACAAGAACTATTAAAAGTTTGAATTTTCTGACTTCGCGTCACCCTTTTAGAGTGATGCGAAGTCAGAAAACTATCTATCAACGTATTGTAAAATTAATGTTTTGATATGATGAGGTCAGGAATTGATTTTAGATTACATGGAATCCTTGTCGGAAAGTGTTGACGGATTAGATTTCATCTAATCCTCTTTAATACCGTATTGGGCACCGTAAAGCCGCAGTGCGTCATGAACCGCCTTTTCTCCGAATTGTTGTATCATATCTTCCAGGTCGTATTTCAGTGCTTTATCGTCATGAGGGGTGAGACACATGACGCGCGACTCCATGTCGCAGTAACCAGGCAGCCTGAGGAACATACCTTGCGTAGACTGGTTGTGCAGTGACCACGCCGTTATCGGATATCGGAACGAGGTCGCTTCGCAGAACATATAGGCCATATCCTTGACATTGGAGATGTCCCAGCGGTCGAGTGGCTGATTGAAGCTTTTCGCTTCGTTGAACATACAGTACATATTCTGTACGTTCGAGACATTCCAATCGTTCAGCGGCTGGTTGAAGCTCGAGGCTTTGGAGAACATCTCGCGCATATCTTGCACATTTGAGACGTCCCAGTCGTTCAGCGGCTGGTTGAAGCTCGACGCTTCGCAGAACATTTCACGCATGTTTTGTACGTTCGAGACATTCCAATCGCTCAGAGGTTGGTTAAATGCTGATGCGCGCACGAACATCTCTCTCATATTTGTGACGGCTGATACGTTCCATGCACCGACAGACTGGTTAAAGCTCTTTGCCATATCGAACATGTAGCACATGTCAGTAACGCTGGAGACATTCCACGAGTTCAGATTCTGATTGAAGGAGAAGGCACGGTAGAACATGTACTTCATACTGTGAACTTTTGAAACGTTCCAGCCATCGAGCGGCTGGTTGAAGTGCTCTGCGCAGGAGAACATGTTGCTCATGTCTGTTACGCTGACCACGTTCCATTTCCGTAAAGGCTGGTTAAAGCGTTCGGCTTCGTTGAACATGAAACTCATATCCGTAACAGATGACACGTCCCAGGCTTCAAGTGGCTTATTAAATCTGTGTGCTCCTTCGAACATGTGGGACATATCCCGTACGTTAGAGACATCCCAGCTGCTTATGTCGTGGTTGAAGTAGATTGCGCTGGCAAACATGTGCTTCATCGTTACTATATTTGATGTATCCCATGTCTCGATACCGGCGAAGTTACTGCGTTTAGACTTTCGGAAGAGGCCTTCCATGTCGGTTATCAGAGATGTGTCGATATTGGCGAGCGGCATTTTTGCACCCATGTCCAGAAGTTCTATCAGCTCGCGTTTGGAGCGGGGCTTGCACTTCACGTCTCCCACATTGGTGCGGACGGAACCTATCAGCTCCGGATGGGCCGCTTCAAGTTCGCGCATATATTCCGCGGTGTGTTCGCTGCCGTAGCGTGAGAGTTCCGTGTATACTTCCGCCGGGTGGAGCTTGTCCAGTTTTTCTTTCAGCCTTGCGCGGCAGTTCTTTTTGGTAGCAAGGTGGAAGCAAAGCGTCAACGTCTTGACGTCGGTGAATTTCGGAGCGTACAGGAACATATTGCTTATGTCGCAGAACCGCGGTATCAGCCACATATCGAGCGACTGGCTGAAACTGCGTGCGTTTTTAAACATACGTTCGGCATCTTCTACGCGGCTCACGTTCCAGCGGTCGAGCGGCTGATTGAAGCTTTTTGCACCGTCGAACATGCGTAACATATACCGCACGTTCGAGACGTCCCAATCATTCAGCGGCTGGTTGAAACAGACCGCCCCCTCAAACATCCCTTCCATCCTTATTACGTTCGATGTATCCCACATGCCGATATTCTGATTAAATTTGGTGCAGCCGGCGAACATCCACGCCATTTCACGGACTTCCGATGTATCCCATTTGTCGAGCGGCTGGTTAAACTTCTCGGCTTCGCAGAACATACATGAAATTTTTTGGACCTTTGAGACGTCCCAATCATTAAGCGGCTGATTAAAGCTGCTGCAGCAGCCGAACATCGACTCCATATTTGTTACGGACGATACGTCCCAATCCTCTAACGGCTGATTAAAATTGCTGCAGCCGCAAAAGATGCATTCCATGTTCGTTACGGACGAAACGTCCCAGTTTCCTATGGGATGGTTGAAATATTTCGCCCTGAGGAACATTCGCTCCATCGTAGTGACGTGCGATGTGTCCCACGTTTCCAGTCCGTCGAAGTCGGTACGTTTTGAATCGCAGAACAGCCAACTCATATCCGTTATTAGAGATGTATCGATGTCGCCGAGGCAAACAGTCTCATTGTTCACTAGCTCCCTCAGTTCTTTCAAACTGCCGGGTTTGTACAGTTTACTCATAATTATGTTCCATATATTTGTAAATACCAATAGAAAAGTACACCATTGGTTAACTGAACAGTGTACTCATAAAAAGATTTTTAAAGGAAGGAAAGAAAGCCGAATTAATCAACTGAATAAATTAAATTTGGGGTTTCTTAACTCAAAAGGATTGTCAGGCTATGATTGTGGAAAGATAAGCCTTTTCAGCTAACAATCCAAAAAGAAAACACAGAGGCCACGACCTTCACGGTCGCAGCCTCTTTCTCAAACAACCAATAAGAAATAAGAGATAATCCTTTAGGGGATGGATTATCTGATGAACAGCAGTTCTCTGTATTTGGGTAATGTCCACATCTGATCATCCACAATCAGTTCCAGCTTGTCGATGTGGTAGCGAATCTGTTCCAGCATCGGAGTAATCTTGTCGTGATATTCGATGGCTTTTGCACGTTCGTCTACAATCTTGTTGGCTACTTTTCGGGCTTCTACCATAGTATCTACGTGTTCTTTGATGTAAGAAGTGTGTTCTGCAATCTTACGGATGATGGCCATGTTTTCAGCAGACAGCTTTTCGGCCTCTTCTGTAGGGAAGATTTGCTTCATCTTGTAGACATTGTCAATCAGTTTGCTCTGATATTCAATGGCTACTGGAACTACGTGGTTCATTACCAGGTCGCCCAAAACGCGAGCCTCAATCTGGATTTTCTTGGTATAGGTTTCCCATTTCACTTCGTTGCGTGCTTCGAGTTCCTTGCGGGTCATGACACCGGCAGATTCGAACATGCGTACGCTGTCTTCTGTCAGATACTGGTCGAAGATGACCGGACAGCTGGTTTCGCAATCCAGACCACGGCGTGCTGCTTCTTCTTTCCATTCGTCGCTGTATCCGTTGCCGTCGAAGCGGATGGGTTTGCTAATCTTGATATATTTACGGATTACCTGAATGATGGCTGAAATCTTCGGTTCACCTTTCTCTATCAATTCGTCCACTTCTTTCTTGAATTCGGTAAGCTGTTCAGCTACGGCTGTGTTCAGGGCAATCATGGCGCTAGCACAGTTGGCCTCAGAACCTACGGCACGGAATTCAAAGCGGTTTCCGGTGAAGGCAAATGGTGACGTACGGTTACGGTCGGTATTGTCAATCAACAATTCCGGTATCTGTGGAATGTCGAGTTTCATACCGTGTTTGCCTCCTAAAGCAATCAGTTCGTCGGTTGAACTGTCTTCCATGTGGTCAAGCACTTTGCTCAACTGGCTGCCTAAGAAAGAAGAGATGATGGCGGGAGGTGCTTCGTTGGCTCCCAGACGGTGTGCGTTGGTAGCGCTCATGATGGAAGCTTTCAGCAATCCGTTGTGGCGGTACACAGCCATCAGGGTGTTGACGATGAACGTGATGAAACGCAGGTTCTCTTCCGGAGTCTTTCCCGGAGCCATCAGCAGGGTACCGGTATCTGTACCGAGTGACCAGTTGTTGTGCTTACCGGAGCCATTGACGCCCTTGAACGGTTTTTCGTGCAACAATACACGGAATCCGTGTGTACGGGCTACTTTCCGCATCAATGACATGATGAGCATGTTATGGTCTACGGCCAAGTTACACTCCTCAAAAATCGGAGCCAATTCAAACTGGTTAGGAGCTACCTCGTTATGGCGTGTCTTCACCGGAATACCTAATTCGAGTGCCTGGATTTCAAGGTCTTTCATGAAAGCTGCCACACGGGTGGGAATAGCACCGAAGTAATGGTCTTCCAACTGCTGGTTCTTGGAGGCTTCGTGTCCCATCAGCGTACGTCCTGTCAGCAACAGGTCCGGACGTGCGGCATACAAACCTTCGTCTACCAGGAAGTATTCCTGTTCCCATCCTAAGTAAGCCATCACTTTTTTTACATTCGGGTCGAAATAGTGGCAAACGTCTACTGCTGCTTTGTTGACTGCACGGAGGGCTTTCAGAAGCGGAGCTTTGTAGTCGAGTGATTCACCAGTATAGGCAATGAAGATGGTTGGAATGCACAAGGTGTCGTCTACTACGAACACAGGTGATGAAGGATCCCATGCGCTATATCCGCGAGCCTCGAAGGTGTTACGGATTCCGCCGTTCGGGAAAGATGAAGCATCCGGTTCCTGCTGTACAAGGAGTTTTCCGGAGAACTCTTCCATCATGCCACCTTTTCCGTCGTGTTCTACGAATGCATCGTGTTTCTCGGCTGTTCCTTCTGTCAGTGGCTGGAACCAGTGAGTATAATGGGTAGCACCCAGTTCGCTGGCCCATCGTTTCATTCCGGCGGCCACTTCATCGGCAATGTCCCTGTCCATTGGTGCCCCGTTGTCCATGGCATCCACCAGTCGGGCATAAACGGTGCTGGGCAGATACTTGAACATTTTTTCACGGTTGAACACGTATTTCCCGAAATATTCACTCGGACGGCCGTCAGGTACAGCCACGGGTTGCGGCTTGGCCTGAAACGCTTTTTCAACGACATTGAATCTTAAACTTGTCATCATACTTCAATTTTTTCGTTAGTTGTTATTCAGTTATTCTGTTATTTGTCTTTTTGTGTTGCCGGAAAAGCCTGACAGTTGCTTTTCCGGCAGCAAAGAATCATTATCGGTTGTAGGCTGATTCCCCATGCTCATAAATATCCAGCCCTTCTTCCTCTACCCGTTTGTCTACCCGGATGCCTATCATCCTGTCTGTGACCTTGAACAGCAGATAAGTCATGACTGCGCTGAATACGATGGAAATCAAAGTAGCTGCCACTTGTATCCACAGCTGGTGCCAGTCACCGTAAAGGGCTCCTTCCGCCCCTTCTTCGCCTGTAATGAAACGGGTGGCGAAGACACCGGTCAGGATAGAACCGATGATACCGCCCACTCCGTGCACACCGAAAGCATCGAGAGTGTCATCGTATTTCAGCTTTGGCTTGATGACGGCTACCATGTAGAAACAGACTATCGGGGTTATCAGTCCGATGAAGAAGGCTCCCAGAATACCGGTGCTTCCGGCAGCGGGTGTGATGGCTACCAGTCCTGATACTGCACCCGTACAGGCACCTACGGTAGTCGGCTTCTTGTTGTAAATCCAGTCGATAGCCATCCAGGTAAGCGCAGCCACACAGGTAGCCAGGTGTGTCACCAGAAAGGCATTGGCGGCGATACCGTCGGCACAAAGGCCGCTTCCGGCATTGAAGCCAAACCATCCCAGCCACAGAAAGGCGGTTCCCATAAAGACGAAGGTGATGTTGTGCGGAACCATGGGATGTCCAATCTTATAATCGCGCCGTTTCCCTATCAGTATGGCCATGACCAGGGCTGCGATGCCGGCATTGATGTGTACCACGGTTCCACCGGCAAAGTCGATGGCACCCATCTGCTGGAGAAAACCTCCTCCCCATACCCAGTGGGCCATCGGTATGTACACCAGGATGCTCCAAAGCACTGTAAACATCAGGAAACCGGCAAACTTGACCCGTTCCGCAAAAGCTCCCAGAATCAAGGCGGGAGTAATGACGGCAAACATACACTGGAAGAGTACGAACATCAGTTCCGGAATCCGGCCTGTAGTCAGGCTGGAAGTAGTGATTCCTTGCAGGAAGAGCTTGTCGAAACCACCGATGAAATGTCTCCAGACGCTGTCAGTCTCCATCAGGCTGCTGCCAAATACGAAACTGTAGCCGAACGCTACCCAGAGTATGCTGACTGCTCCTACGATGAGCAGACTCTGCATGATGATGCTCAAGACATTTTTCTGTCTGACCAGTCCGCCATAGAACAAGGCAATGCCCGGAATAGTCATCAATAGAACGAGCAGGGTGGCCACGATTATCCAGGCCGTATTCCCTGAATCCAGTATCATAGTTGTATCCATATATCAATTCGTTTTAGTTGTAAATGTATTGTATAGTAGCTTGTAAAACTTTTATTTCTCCTGTTCGGCATTGTAGAGGGCGATGTCGCCCCGTTCTCCGGTGCGGATGCGGATGGAGTCTTCCACGGGGATGATAAAGATACGTCCGTCGCCGATTTCTCCGGTACGGGCCGATTTCATGACAGCCTGTACGGTCTTCTCCACATTTTTGTCACGTACTACAATGGAAATCAGGATGCGTTCTATGGAACTGGTGTCATACACCACTCCCCGGTAGATACGACCTTCACGGGTCTTTCCGACACCTCTTACTTCATAGTAGGAGAACCATTCGATGTCGGCGGCCAATAATGCCTCCTTTACTTCTTCGAATTTGGTTCTACGGATGATTGCCTCAATCTTTTTCATAATAAATTGTATTTGTATTTTGTATTGTTTGTTATCCTGTATAATCTTTTTTGCCTCTTGAAATCACTAATCCTATTGATGTTGTATTGTATTTGTATTGTAGTATATCTTTTGGGTTAGAAACTTATGCCAAACACAAAGTAGGCTCCTTCTGTGGCTGGATTCCAAATGGCCTGTGCAAATACGGGAAGCGAGTAGGAATCTGTGATTTTGATTTCCTTGCTGGCTCCGAGGCATATATTTGAAACTTCAAATCCGCTTGCCCCATTGTTGTAGAAACTGGTTTCCCATGGGGTAGCACCTATTTCTGCCGACCAGTCCAGACCACCTAACTTGAAGGGGGCTGCGATGCTGAAGTAGGAAGAATAAGCACGGTCACCGTTTGCTTTTACGCCATCAGCTCCTGCAAAGTTTGTATACCAGTTCACGGCTAAGGGACCGAAATCGTAACCTGCTTGTGCTTCGAACACATGTGAAGTGTTGTGGGCACCATAGTGAAAATACTCAGGACCGCCATCAAACCAATAATCAGTGACAGATACGCTGAATCCTCCTGTACTGTATCCTAAAGTAAGGTCGAATTCCTTGGTATCTTCTTTATCCAGTCCTACAGAACCCCAGCCTGAAAGGGAGAAGCCTTTGTAGGATACGGAAGCAGAAGGTTGGATGCTCACATTTCCTAAATCCTGTCCACGCCAGATGTATCCGCTTACAAGGTCAGCTCCAATATCAGCTTCTACTTTGTTTTGTGCCATTGAAATGACTGGAATGCCTGTCATTAAAAGCAGTGCGATTCCGGTAAGTTGCATTCTTTTCATTGCTTTCGTGTTTTTAGTTAATGTTTAAAACTCTTTACTTTTAGTTGTAGTGTCTTTTTGTATTGTATTTAGCTGTATTGTCTTTCTTTTTGTTTTATCGATATGCAAATATACTTTCTTTTAGCTGTTCTTAAGCATAAAAAGGTGTGCTTTCTTCTTTTATATTTTCCGTAGTGCAAAATTACTTGTTTTTACCCTATTTTAGGTTTAAGTTTGAAATATTTTTCATTGATTTTTTGCGAATTTGTTTTTCCGGGAGAAAACTCTCAGAGAAAAAATATTCTTCTTTCGACGATGAAGAGGAGGAAGTTGGAAATACGGAGCTGTTTTTTCGTATTTTTGTAGGGTTTTAATTGAAAAAGCATGTTTCCGAACGTATATTTGTTTAATCCGGATTATGATATGGCGATGGCCGATTTCACTCCTTATTATAAGTCTCCTGCAGAGATTATGCGTATGATTGCGGATTTATCTGTTCTTCCATGGTGGTTTGCTGAAGAAGGAAATTGTGTGAAGGTGGAGAATATGGCTCTTGTATCTCTTTTGCAGAAGCAGTTGAGAGAGGTGTGTGGAGGAAGCATGGAGGTGGAAAGAAGGCTCGATGAGTTATTGCCACGTGCTGCTTGGACGGCAGAATGGCCTTCAGTTCGTTATATTCCTTGGGGATGGACACCTGCCTTGGTGCATCGGCTCAGACAGGAAGGAGTAGAAGAATGCTTTTTGCCTTCGGAGGAAGCTGTCAGGCGTTTCCGTTTTCTCTCGTCTCGTCAGCGTTGTCTGGAGGTATTGCCTGAATTACTGAAAATAGACGGGACTTGCGGGGAGATGAAAGCCTGTGTATCTCTGTCTGAACTGGAAGCGTTTCTGCAGGAAAGAGGAGAATTGGTATTGAAAGCTCCATGGTCGGGAAGTGGGAGAGGACTGCTGAAAGTATCTTCTGCCAGTTGGAATACGCAACTGGCTGGGTGGGCCGCACGTATTCTGAGGGTACAGGGAGCTGTGATGGCGGAACCCATTTATGATAAAGCGGTTGATTTTGCGATGGAGTTTTATGTGGAGAAGCAGAATGGAGTCCGTTTTGCTGGTTATTCTTTGTTTGAAACAGATGCCCATGGAAATTACAAGCTTAATCTTTTGTTATCGAATACAGAAATTGAGCATCGGTTGTCAGCGTATGTATCTCGGGAGATTTTACATGAAGTAAGAAGCTGTCTGCTTTCCGCGCTTCAACGGTTGCTGAAGGATGATTATGAAGGGTATTTGGGAGTAGATATGATGATTTGCCGCGTTGCAGGAGGGTATGTGGTGCATCCGTGTGTGGAAATCAATCTTCGCATGAATATGGGAGTGGTGTCTCGCCTGTTTTTTGATCGTTATGTTTCTCCTTCTTCTTCGGGGCAATACGTGGTGGAACATTACGGGGCTGAGGGAGAGGCTTTGGAAAATCATCACAGGTGTTTATCTGCCTATCCGTTAAAGATTGCTCAAGATGGGCGTATCCTTCAAGGGTATTTGCCACTGACTCCGGTACAGGCAACCACGCATTATCAGGTGTATGTGGTGTTGAGTGATGCGGGAGTGTAAAGAGAATCATTCGCTTTTTAAAATAAAAAACAGACCGTTTTGAATGTGAAAGCATCAAAACGGTCTGTTTTTATTTAGGATTCTTATTCAACTAAGTATTAGAAGAAGAGGTAGCGCTGGTCTGCAACTTTTGCTTTCTGATACAAGTCATTGATTAACTGGTTACCTGCAATACGCACAGCCATGTTAGTCAATGTAGTTTCTTCTTGTTTTGCATCAAACTTCTCGCTTCCTTTTTCTTTTGCGTATACCTGAATCATGTATACTCCACCATTACCTTTGATAGGTGCGCTTACCTTGTTGGCAGCTGTCTTAGCAGCTACAGCACCGATAACCGGTTCGCTGCTGCGCGTAACTGAAATGTAAGCAGGAGCACTGAATGTTACGTGTTTTACAGAATCACTTACAGCATCCTTCATTCCCTTCACCTGAGCAATGGAGTTATACTTCTTCATTTCTTCCATAATCTTTTCAGCTTTCTTATCGCGGCGGATTTCAGCTCTCAGCATTTCAGCTACTGAGTTGATGTCGCGATAACCGGCTTCATGAATCTTGTCAAGAGCAACTACCATCAGATGGTCATTTTCACCACATTCATACAGCGGAGAAACTTCACCTGGTTTCGCAGCAAAAATCCATTTCAGTGCTTCACGAGTAGAACGTACGCCACCTACATAGTGTTCTGCGCTTGAAAGGTCTGTGCGAGGCATCAGTGTATAACCGCTTTCTTCTGCATTCTTCACCATTGAGTCGATAGTAGTGTTCTGTGCTACAAACTGGCTGAATTTGTTGTATGCTGCATTGTAAGTTTCTTTGCTGAATTCTACTTCACGTTTAACGACAGCTACTTTGTATTTAGTCTGCATGCTCTTTTTGTTCATTACCTGCAGAATCAGGTTAGCTTGTCCCATGTTGAGGTTAGCCAGTTCGTTTACAGGCTGGTTCAACAATGTGTTGATGAACTTGCTGTTGTCTGCATCCAGTTCAGAACCTTCCCAGCTCTGTGCATTTACCCAAGTTGCTTCACCTGTCTGTCCGTAAATCTTAGCTACGGCTGCGAAGTCAGCACCACCTTTCAATGCATTGTAAATACTGTCGGCCAGTGTTTTTGTCTTTTCTTCAGTGTCAGCATATACCTGAATCTGACGGAACTGGATTGAGTCAGGAGAAGAAACTTTTGCAAGCAACTTGAATGCATTGAATGAATCGTCTGTCTGATTGTAGTAAGGACCGTATACTTCGTTTACATTTGTAGAGTCAAGGCGTGAAGCTACGTCTGCAGGGAATACGGATTTGCTTACCGGAACATCAGAGTAGTTTACTGAAGAACCTGTAGAACGAACGAAAGTACCAAAATCAGCTGTTGTGCTAGCCAATTGGTTGCTGTACTCAGTTACTTCTTTTTCTACAGCCTTACGGTCTGCATCAGACGGAACTACTTTTACGTCAATGTAACGGATGTCGCGTGTTTCTACAAGCTGCTTGAACTGTTCTTTCTTTTCGTTGTAGCGGTCTTTGATTTCACTGTCAGAAACCTGAACTGTAGAATCATTGATAGAGCTGTAGGGAACACCAGCTAACAACAGGTCGCTCTGTTCTGTGCGTGAGTTGAATGCATCTTCAGCAGCTACAGGGTTAGAGATTAAAGATTTTGTTACCAGGTTCTGGTATTTTTCAGCCAAAGTGCTTTGTGCCAAAGTCTTTTCTACAAACTGCCAGAAAGCACCCATTTTCTGATAGTATTCTACATACTGTGCAGGCATTTGGCTTGCATTCAGGTTTGCATAATCTACCAGGAATTTCTTTAGCATATCTTTATCGAACATACCAGTCTGCGGGTTGCGGAAAGGAGTCTGCATCAGCAGCGGGTGGGTACCTTGGTCAATGATGCTTTGTATTTCAGCGTCTGTCACTTTCAAGCCTAATTTTTCTGCCTGTTCAGCAATCAGCTTGTTGTTGACATAACTTTGCCATACCTGATCTTTCACATTGTTCAACTGGTCTTCTGTCAGCGAATTCAATCCATTGGTCAGTTTGATGACTTCACTGAGTTCGTCCACCATTTTCTGATAATCTTGTGCACTGAGAACTTCCCCGTTCACTTCTCCTACGTCTTGTTTACCTTGGTGCGGCTGGAGTACTTTCCATGCGTCACCGGCAATAAATGCAAAAAGGGCAAGACCGATTACGATGACCAACAAAGGTCCTTTGCTTCGAATTTTTTGTAAAGTTGCCATTTAAAGTTATTATTTTTTTGTTTATTGTTTTTATAGTTCTGTTATTAGCGCACGAAGATACAAAAAATACTGTTTAGTCACTATTTTCTCTCAAAAAAATGCTTATTTCGTGGTAAACAGTTTGACCAATTCTATTTTATTGGCGCTTACTTTGATAATTTTGAAGGTAAAATTCTCAGTCTGAATGACGTCGTTTACTTTGGGTATGCTTTGACATTCATTCAGAATAAGTCCACCGATGGTCTGGTAGTTTTCGCTCTCAGGCAGATTCAGGCCAAAGGTTTCATTGGCTTTTTCTATATCTATTCTTCCGGAGAAAATGTATTCGTTATCCGATATCTGCTTGGCGACGATGGATGTGGTATCATGTTCATCTTCAATGTCGCCTAGGATTTCTTCAATCAAATCTTCCAGTGCCACGATACCTGAAACGCCTCCAAACTCGTCTACTACTACAGCTAGTGAACGCTTTTGCTGTTTGAAAATTCGCATCAGTTTGTGGGCAGCCATTGTTTCAGGCACAAAGGGGATGCTACGAATACCGTTTTGCCATTCGTCGTTGCTGCGGAACATTTCAGATGAATGAATGTATCCCACAATGTTGTCGATATTTTCTTTATAAACGATTATCTTGCTGATACCATTTTCAATAAATACCTTTTTGAGTTCAGTGAGCGGAGTATCAAAATCCACAGCTATGATTTCCGTTCGTGGAATCATGCAGTCACGTATTTTGACATTGGAGAAATCAAGTGCGTTGCGGAATATTTTAATTTCATTGTCTATTTCTTCTCCTTCTTTGCTTTCTTCGATACTGCTTTGAATAAAGTAATCCAAATCGACCTTGGTAAATGCTTTTTCCCGGTCTTCTTTGTTTGTCTTTACCCCCACAAGATGAAGAATACCGCTTGAAAGCAACGATGAAAAACGACTGATGGGGTAGAGTATGATGTAGCATGCAAATGTAGGCACGCTGAAAAATTTCAGAGTAGCGTTGGGATTAATCTTGAAGAGCGTTTTGGGAAGAAACTCTCCGGTGACAAGAATAATCAATGTGGAAATTACGGTTTCTATAGGAACAAGCAGTGCCTGATTTGAAATCACATCTGCCAGTATATAATGTTCAATAAGTTGAGCCATCAAAATACCATAGATGACCAATGCAATGTTGTTTCCTACCAACATGGTGGAAATGAAATTATTAGAGTGCCGGTAGAATACGGAAAGGATGTAAGACGATACATTGTTCGTCTTTTCCATTTCAAAACGTAATTTGTTGGAAGAAACAAAGGCGATTTCCATACCAGAAAAATAGGCTGAAAACACCATAGATATAAGTAGTTGGATGATAAGCTCCATACTAATAGTTTTATTTGGAAGTTTGTGTGCTGTCTGCCTGGACAGCATTGTCTTCAACGGTAAAGATTCCCGTGTTGTTATAGATTTGGTATTCGGTCATTTGCTGATTGGATTCAAAACCGTATCCAGTCAGTACCTTGTCAACCTGTTCGATTCGGATAAATTTATCAGAATAGATTTTCTCTTTGTCCTGATCCCAGAACATTAGTTCCGTGTCGAATTTGTCGCCTCTTTGGCTTTGAATATGGACGTTTCCACGTAGTTCCCATAGTTTCTTGGGCTCGTAGTAATAAGCTGTGTCGGCTTTGATACTTGCATCTACATGGAAAAGACTGTCGAATTTCTCCAGATAGATTCCTTTTTCAAACGCCCAGAACGGAGGATTCCGGTGGCTGTAGATAAGCCATTCAGCTGTAATAATCTTGTATCTGATCATTCCTGAGTCAGACACGAGGGTGGTCACTCCTGTAGTACGCATGTCGGGAAGAGAATCTCCTTCTTTTACGGCTGCAGCAGTAGGTTTCTCTTTGTTTCCGCATGCAGGAACAAAAAGAAACATAACAGTTGCCCATGTGGCAACTGTTATGTTGATAAATAATTTATATATGTGCTTTTTTAGTCTGGTTGACATATACTTATCTGATGGTTGTTGTTTCACCAATCCATCCACCGATTGTTACCGAGTTACCTTTCTTCAAGCCAAGGAAGAAGAGGTCTTCGTCTTTCGGAGTATGTCCGGCGTATGTATTGATCAGCTTCTGAGCTTCTTCTGCTACGCTAGGATCTACGCTCTTTGCGCGCTGCAATTTATCGATGGCTGCAAAGTAAGTACATTTGTTCAAAGCTGCTTCGTCGCTCCAGTTCGGGCTTGATGCATACATCTGTGCAATCAGGATATAAGCTTTTCCGTAGCTTCCGTTGAAAGAGATAGCTTTGTTTGCATATTGTTTAGCCTTGCTCAACTGTTTTTTGCTGAACAATACTACTGCTGCGCTATATGCATAGTCCGCTTTTTTGTCTGCTTCCTGTTCCAGTTCAATGGCCTGGTCAAAATATTGCACACTCTTATCCATGTCACCTTTCTTGTAATACATGTATCCGCATCCTGCTGCGGTAGCGGCTGTAGGTTCAATGGCATGAGCAGCTTCGGAAGCAACGAAATAAGCTTCTTCTTCTGTACATTTCAACATCTGCATAACGTTGATAACCTGTTTCAAGTAATTCAGATTTGTCTTGTTCTGGCTTACTTTCGGACCATAGATAGCCTGCAGGTTTTCACAACTTGCTGCACCACTGTTGATGAAATATGCATCCACATTGTCTTTTGCTGTTTTCAACAACTTTTTGTCTCTTTCTTTTGTCGCAGCTTTCAAAGCTTCATCGGCATAGCCTGAAGCAGTCAGGTAGTCTTGGATGAACTGTTCCTTGTGAGTGTCATCGCTCTTCAATTTGCGGGCAGAAATATCCATCAAATCCTGGAACATGAAATAATCTGAGGCTGCCTTTTCCAGGTCAACAGCTTCTTTGACCATCTGATAAGCCTTATTTATATCTATGTTTGCTCCGGAGAACGCAATGTAATCGTGGGCTTTCATTCCGAGGATAGAGCCTTTTGTGGTCGGAGTTCTTACCAACTGGTTCAATCCGTCAAGGTACTTGATACGTTGGTCATGTACAGCCATCAATTCATCCAGATACTTTTTCTGCTGAGCAGCATCTTTAGAACTGGCAATTAAAGCACGCAAAATCTTAGCTCCGTTTGTATAAGTACTAACCTGAGCTAAAGGTGCTTCTGTAAATACAGCCATCCAAGGCTTGTATGCATCTGTAAAGTTGTCAGTCTTTACGTATTCACTGTAAATACTGATGTTCTGCAAACAACGGATACTGTCTTCTCCATGTCCGAAACGAGATCCGTCTTCTACACCTTTCTGAGCGAAAGCTGCTGTGGTACCCAAAGATAAAGCACACAGCATTGTAAACATTTTCATTTTCATCGTATGTAAGATTAGTTGTTCATTGTGTTTATTTTCATATTAATTTACTCTCCATTTCATGAACCAGTGTTCGTTGAATGTCAATCCAATCTTTAAGACAAATCGATTTTCTGATAGCATGTCGCTTACAGAAGGATTGGCATGAATGTACTGTCCGGTAATGCTTAATACACTGTTTCGTTGGTATAGCTTTAAAGGCAAGCCCAATCCGACACTGACACCGTATTCTTTAGGACCGTCTATCATATTTTGTGACACTAGAATTTGGAGATTAGAGTTCGCATAATAGGCACCCGCTCTATAGCGTATACGGCTAAAATAGCTTCTTCCAAACTCCTTGGGTAAAAATTCAGCTCCGATGGCTACTTTAGAGCGGTTTTGGTATAAATCTGTCCGATTGTTGTATTTTACTCCGCTCCATTTTTGCAACGTATAATCCACTTCTACTGTCAGATTCTTTTTATGTTTCCAGGCTAAACCTCCTCCATATATATGAGGTATTCCGTAAGAGTCATCTATTTGTTGCTGGTTTACGACAGAATAATTAGTTCCGTTAGTAATCTGTGTTCCTTGGGTATCATGTCCGTTTAGGGTATGTCCTAAACTATAGGTAAGACCTAAAGTCAATTCATTTTGTTTGTTTATCGGCTGGGTATATTGAAGACCAAAGCTTGCATTATAACTGCTGATAGATACCGTATTGTAGGTTATGGTCTGGTCGCCACCGTTGCTGAGACTGGCTGTCGTCTGGTAATTGAGCTTACCATATAAATAACCGATATTAGCACCGATAGATAAATTATCCAGAATCTTGAATCCAACACCTCCAAAAATTTGCTGCAATCCTCCATCTCCGTAAAAATTATTGGATATGGTAACATCGCTGCTATTCTCTATTTCTTTTGAACGGGTAAAGTTATACCCCACTGTAGAAAAAGGAGTGTATCCAATCGTCATGCCCAGTCTAGGATGCAAGCGAAACTGCATTCCGATATAGTCGAAGCTGGAGTTCTTGGCATTGGCTTTGTATTTCCCTTCCTGAAAGTTGGAACTTTTTAAAGACATTCCGGCATCAAAAATAAAAGAAAGAGAATCGACAGCCGTATAAGAAGCTGGATTCATGGCATTTATATGCTCGGGTGTCCGGAGTGCATAACCTACTCCTCCCATTGCTGCATTGTTTGTAAAGCTCTGGTCGAACATGTCCCCAAGTCCATAACGTGTATAAGGTGAGTTAGTGCTTATTTGCGCACACACCACTGTAGAGCTAGCTAAAAGCCATGAACCAACAAGTATTTTCTTACTTAACATTATAATTCAATATTCTGTTTAAACCTTTCAATACTAAAAATCTATCTGCAAAGATGATACTTTTTAAATTTGTATCAAAAGAAAATTTATCTCCTCCAGTTAAAAAAACCAAAAGGTCGGGATATTTCTTTTGCAGCAGGGTGATGTAGCCAATGATTTCGAATTCTATTCCCCTGATGACTCCGGCACGGATTGCAGTCTCCGTGTCAAATCCAAATTCGGGTGTCTCGCCTTTTCTTTCAATTAAAGGAAGTTTATCGCAACAGGCGTTCAGTGTTTTAAAACGAGTGTATATTCCGGGTGAAATATTTCCTCCCCAGTAATTCCCTTCTGCATCTATAAACTCGTAGGTCAGTGCAGTTCCTGCATCTACTACCAGCAGATTTCTTCCGGGTGAAAGGTAGTTGGCACCCACTACGGCTGCCAGTCGGTCCATGCCCAAAGTTTCGGGCGTTTTGTATAAATTACGGATGGGAATAGGAGTCAGGTGGTTCAGCTCAATGATTTCAAATGGCACTCCCGCCAATTGGCGTCGTATGGTGTTACTGAGTGTGATAACCGATGCTATGATACCTCTTTCGATTGGATATTTGTTGCATAACATTGACAGCCAGTCCAGCGAATGATTGGACCCTCTTAAAACCTCCACCACTTTATCACCATCAAATACTGCCAGTTTTGCTACAGTATTACCAATATCAATTACTAGATTCACGTTTTCTTTCTTTGTTTCGCCTGCAAAGTAAGATAAAATTTTGGATATGCACATCAATAAAACTGATTATTTATTTCGCTCTTATGGTAGAATCCGTGTATTTTTGCATGCGAAAAAAAATATTATGAATTATTCAGATACTTCAGGATATACCGGTGTCTGGTGATATTTGTATTTGTTTATGAAAAAGAAGCTTGTTTTTCTGTGTTGGGTGGTCTTGATAAGTTGCCTTTTCTCTCCGGTAAGGGTTAGGGGAGAAATCTCGGATAATGTGGAAAAAATGCCGCAAACTGATAGCATTCAGTTCAGTTTGCTGACTTGTGCGCCGGGTAATGAAATCTATGCACTTTTTGGTCATACAGCTATTCGTTATCAGAATTTTTCCAGAGGCGTGGATTTGGTGTTTAATTATGGAATGTTTAGTTTCAATACGCCGCATTTTGTATATCGCTTTGTAAAAGGTGAAACAGACTACCAGTTAGGAATTACACCTTATCCTTATTTTGAATCGGAATATGCATTCAGGGGCTCTTCGGTTTATCAGCAGATCCTGAATTTGACATATTCGGAGAAAATGTCGTTGCTGAAATTGCTTCAGGACAATTATCTTCCGGAAAACAGAATTTATCGTTATAATTATTTCTATGATAATTGTACGACCCGTGCTCGTGATCAGATAGAAAAAAGCATTCAGGGACAAGTCGTGTATCCTTCCGTAAGTTGGCATAAAACTTTTAGAGGAATTGTGCATGAATTTACCAAAGGGTCTCCGTGGGATGAATTAGGTATAGATTTGTGTCTTGGAGCGGAAGCTGATAAGCCGATAGATATAAGGCAGCAAATGTTTGCTCCGTTTTATATGCGTTATTTTGCTCAGGATGCATACATTCAGACTCCAGACGGAGGCAGACGGCCTTTGGTCTTGCGTGAGGAAAAGATTGTGGATGCCGAATTGGAAGCAGAATCTTCCTGGGGAATAAGTCCGATGGTAACCGCTACTTTATTTTTGCTTTTGAATGTAATTATCGGATTCTTCCAGTGGAAGAAACAAACGATTTTCTGGGGATGGGATATCTTATTGTATGCAGCTCAAGGAATAGCTGGTTGTATTATTGCCTTCCTGTTTTTCGTCTCTTCTCATCCGACTGTAGGTTCAAACTGGTTGTTGGTTTTGTTTAATCCGTTGCCATTGTTTTACCTGCCTTTTATGATTTATCGTGAGTTAAAACATAAAAAAGACTTGTATCATACTTGTAATCTCGTGTATTTAACACTTTTTATAGTGCTATTCCCGTTTTTACCGCAAGATTTTAATTTAACAGTATTACCTTTGGCACTCGGTTTGCTGGTAAATGCTGCAAGCCATGTATTAGTATTGAATAAAAAGTAATGAAAGAACGTATACTGACATCTTTATTGACTGTATTTGTCATCTCTGGAATTCAGGCGCAGGCTCCTTCTCCAGTTCCAAAATTGGTGGTGGGGTTGACGATTGACCAGCTGAGGGCAGACTACATAGAAGCTTTTTCGGCATTGTATGGGGAGAGAGGATTTAAGCGCCTTTTAAAAGAAGGACGTATATATACCAATGCGGAATATGATTTTATCAATGTAGACCGTTCGTCTGCTACGGCTTCGATTTATACAGGTACTACACCTTATTATAATGGTATTCCTTCTAACCGCTGGATGGACCGTGGGTCTTTACGGATTATAAAATCGGTAGATGACCAGGATTTTATGGGGGTATATACATCGGAAAGCTCTTCTGCTAAGTTGTTGCGTTGTTCCACCTTGTCGGATGAATTGAAGGTAGCTACTCAGGGACGGGCTGAAGTTTATTCTATTGCACCGACTCGTGAAATGGCTATTTTGGCTGCCGGCCATGCAGCAAATGGTGCTTTCTGGTTGAATGATGAAACCGGGAAGTGGGCTGGTACGACTTATTATGGAGATTGCCCGTTGTGGGTAAGCAATTATAATGATAAGGAAGGACTTGATTTTCGTATCAATAATTTGGAGTGGCTTCCTTATTTGCCGGTAACTTCTTATCAGTATATCACTACTGAAACCAAGCAGCTTAGCTTTAAGCATAATTTCTCGGATGAACGTCTGGATAAATATAAAAAGTTTAAGACAAGTCCATATGTAAATGACGAGGTAAACCGTCTGGTAAATGCATGCTTAAGCAATACGCAAATCGGGCAGGATGCAGCTCCGGATTTGCTGACATTGTCTTATTATGCAGGAAATTATGATCACAAGCCCAATACGGAATATGCGATGGAAATACAGGACATGTATGTCCGTCTGGATAACAGCATTGGAGATTTGTTGGATTTGATAGACCGTAAGATCGGGCTTCGTAATATCTTATTCTTTATCACTTCTACAGGTTATACCGATCCGGAACCTGTGGATCCGGTTAAATACAAGATTCCAGGTGGAGAATTTCACATTAAACGTTGTGCAGCTTTACTGAACATGTATTTAATGGCTCTTTATGGACAAGGCCAATATGTGGAGACGTATTATGACCGACAAATTTATTTGAATCACAAACTGATAGAAGAGCGCAAGCTGAATTTGGTGGAAGTGATGACGCGTTCCTCTGAATTTGTGGTGCAAATGAGTGGGGTACAGAATGCTTATTCAGCACAGCGTTTGCTTTTGGGAGCTTGGACTCCGAAGATTGGAAAAATTCGAAATACATATAATCCAAATTGCTCGGGCGATATTTATGTAGAAGTAATGCCGGGATGGTCTGTGGTCAACGAATATTCTCAGAAGGTAGAAGTGGTTCGTGAAGCATATACTGCGGCTCCGCTTGTGTTTATGGGATTTGATGTTAAGCCTGAAAAGCTTTATTCTCCGGTAAAAATTACTTCAATTGTACCCACTTTAGCTCATTTCATGCGCATACGAGCGCCAAATGCTTGTTCGGAGGCTCCAATGATTAATATTCGTAAATAAATAGTATGCGAATAATTCACAATTTACCTATCTTTGTAGCGGTAGGATGAATAAAAAATTAATTAGTAAATAATAAAAAAGAAATATACAATGGGATTTAATGAATTTATAAGCAAGCTGTTCGGAAACAAGGCGTCTCGTGACATGAAGGAAATTCAGCCGTGGGTAGAAAAGGTAAAAGCCGTTTATCCGGAAATTTCCAAGTTGACGAACGATGAACTACGTGCGAAAACAGAAGAACTGAAGAAGTTTATCAAGGATTCAGCCGCAGAGGAAAATAAAAAGATTGAAGAGCTGAAAGCTACGATTGAATCTACTGACCTTGAAAAACGTGAGGCTATTTTCTCTCAAATTGATAAGTTGGAGAAAGAAGTCCTGGAAAAATACGAGAAAGCACTTAGTGAAGTGTTACCGACTGCTTTTTCTATTGTAAAAGATACGGCTCGCCGTTTGTCAGAAAATGAAGAATTGGAAGTAACTGCCAGCGATTTTGATCGTGAACTTGCTGCACAGGGACGTGACTTTGTTCGTATTGAAGGTGACAAGGCTATTTGGAAGAATCATTGGAATGCGGGTGGAAACGAAATGACCTGGAACATGGTACATTACGATGTGCAGTTGTTTGGTGGCGTGGTATTGCATCAAGGTAAGATTGCGGAAATGGCAACCGGTGAAGGTAAAACCTTGGTAGCAACACTTCCGGTGTTCCTGAATGCTTTAACTGGTAATGGCGTACACGTAGTAACTGTCAACGATTATTTGGCAAAGCGTGACTCTGAGTGGATGGGCCCGCTCTATATGTTCCATGGACTGAGTGTAGATTGTATTGACAAGCATCAGCCTAACTCTGAAGCTCGTCGTCGTGCGTATATGGCAGATATTACTTTTGGTACCAACAATGAATTCGGTTTCGATTATTTGCGTGATAATATGGCCGTTTCTCCGAAGGATTTGGTACAGCGTAAGCATAATTATGCCATTGTCGATGAGGTGGACTCTGTATTGATTGATGATGCACGTACTCCGTTGATTATTTCTGGTCCGGTGCCTAAAGGCGACCAGCAATTATTTGAAGTACTTCGTCCGTTGGTAGAACGTCTGGTAGAAGCACAGCGTAAACTGGCTACCCAGTATCTGGCCGATGCCAAACGTTTGATTGCTTCAGATAAGAAGGAAGATCAGGAAGCTGGTTTCCTTGCTCTTTTCCGTAGCCACAAAGCATTGCCTAAAAACAAACCGTTGATTAAGTTCCTGAGCGAACCGGGTATCAAGGCTGGTATGCTGAAGACGGAAGAAATCTATATGGAACAGAATAACAAGCGTATGCCGGAAGCGGTAGAACCTTTGTATTTTGTGATTGATGAAAAACTGAAGAGCGTAGATTTGACAGATAAAGGAGTAGACCTGATTACCGGTAACTCACAGGATCCTACCTTGTTCGTACTTCCTGATATTGCAGCTCAGTTGTCTGAACTTGAAAATCAGAAAGGGCTGTCTGATGAAGAACGTCTGGCTAAGAAAGATGAGTTGATGACCAATTACGCCATTAAAGCAGAACGCGTACACACCATTAATCAGCTGTTGAAGGCATACACCATGTTCGAAAAAGATACGGACTATGTGGTTATGGATGGTCAGGTAAAGATTGTCGACGAACAGACAGGACGTATCATGGATGGCCGTCGTTGGAGCGATGGTTTGCACCAGGCTGTAGAAGCCAAGGAAGGTGTGAAGGTAGAAGCTGCTACACAGACCTTTGCAACTATCACCTTACAGAACTACTTCCGTATGTACCATAAGTTGTCAGGTATGACCGGTACTGCAGAAACAGAAGCTGGAGAGTTCTGGGATATCTATAAGCTGGATGTAGTGGTGATTCCGACAAATCGTCCGATTGCCCGTATCGATATGAACGACCGCGTTTATAAAACGAAACGTGAGAAATATAAAGCTGTAATCGAAGAAATTGAGAAGATGGTACAGGCTGGTCGTCCGGTGCTGGTAGGTACTACTTCAGTAGAAATTTCAGAAATGTTGAGCAAGATGCTTACCTTGCGTAAGATCGAACATAATGTATTGAATGCAAAGTTACACCAGAAGGAAGCTGAAATTGTAGCGAAAGCAGGTCAGAGTTCTACGGTAACTATTGCTACGAACATGGCTGGTCGTGGTACCGATATTAAGCTGAGCGCAGAAGTGAAAGCTGCCGGTGGTTTGGCCATTATTGGTACAGAACGTCACGAATCACGTCGTGTAGACCGTCAGTTGCGTGGTCGTGCCGGACGTCAGGGAGACCCGGGTTCTTCTGTATTCTTCGTATCGTTGGAAGACGATTTGATGCGTCTGTTCTCATCCGACCGTATTGCTACTGTGATGGATAAGTTAGGATTCAAGGAGGGAGAAATGATTGAGCACAAGATGATTTCTAACTCCATTGAACGTGCGCAGAAGAAGGTGGAAGAAAACAACTTCGGTATCCGTAAACGTCTGTTGGAATACGATGACGTGATGAACAAGCAGCGTACAGTGGTTTACACCAAACGTCGTCATGCACTTATGGGAGAACGTATCGGAATGGATATTGTGGATATGATTTGGGAACGTTGTTACAATGCCGTACAGCAGCCGACTTATGATGATGCCAAGATGGAAATTCTTCAGGTACTGGCTATGGAAGCTCCGTTTACTGAAGAAGATTTCCGTTCCAAGAAGAAAGACGATCTGGCAGAGCAGACTTTCCAGGAAGCTATGGCATTGTTCAAACGTAAGACTGAACGTATGGCTCAGATTGCTAATCCGGTTATCAAGCAGGTATATGAGGCTCAGGGACACATGTATGAGAATATCATGATACCTATTACCGATGGCAAGCGTATGTACAACATTTCAGTAAATTTGAAAGCTGCATACGAAAGCGAATCAAAAGAAATTGTGAAGTCGTTCGAAAAAGCTATCTTGTTGCATACAATTGACGATGCATGGAAAGAAAACTTGCGTGAACTGGATGAACTGAAACATTCTGTACAGAACGCAAGCTATGAGCAGAAAGATCCGCTGTTGATTTTCAAACTGGAATCTGTGAATCTGTTTGATAACATGGTCAACAAGATAAATAATAATACCATTTCTGTATTGATGCGTGGTCAGATACCGGTACAGGAACCGGAACAGGTGCGTGAAGCAGCTCCTGAACCTCAGGCTCCTCGTCAGCAGTATCGTGAAGAAAAGCAGGATTTGACTGACCCAGATCAGCGTGAAGCTGCAGGTCGCGATACTCGTGAACAGAAGCAAGAGCCTTATCGCGCAGAAAAGACAGTCGGTCGCAATGACCCATGTCCTTGTGGCAGCGGATTGAAATATAAGAACTGTCACGGTAAGAATGCCTGATTAAGCATTTGATTGAGATATTTGAGACACGGTTTTCACCGTTTGCAGATTTTTATTTCTTAATTTAGAATAATCTGTGAAAACGATGGAATCCGTGTCTTTTTTATTTATTATTTTTGTTTGCGAACAAAAAAGTAGTGAATTATGAAGAAATACATCGTGGCCGGAATCCTTTTTGCAGCTACCATGCTGGTTTCATGCGGAGGACTTCAGTCTTTTACATTTGATCAGTTATATCCTGCAGAAGTCACTTTTCCAGAACAAGTCCGCACGGTGGCAGTAGTAAATCATGCGCCTGCCATTCCTTCCCCTAAAAAGAATTTGCTGACATTGGGAAAATTAGATGGAGATGGAAAAGTGTTGTCAGAAACTCTGGCCGGAGGCCTGGCGGATAGTCGTTATTTTCAGCAGGTAGTTATTTCTGATTCAGCGATTACACAGGAGCTGACAGAAGGAGAAATTCTTCCTCAACCGGTAGTGGACAGCCTGGCTCAGGTACTTGGAGTAGACATGATTCTTTCCGTAGACAGAATCCAATTGCTGACTGGTAAGAAAGAGATTTATTATCCGGGCTTGATGGTTCCTTTTGCTGCTTTTGATTTGAAAATGCGTCCTGTGCTGCGTGCATATATTCCTTCTCGGGTAATGCCAGTCGTGACTATCAGCAAGGTGGATAGCCTGTTGTGGGATTTGAATCCTACACTGTCTGATCATGACGTGGTGAACGAAGCCTCTCAGCACACAGGTTTTACACTCGTAAATCAACTGGTGCCTCATTGGAAGAGTGTGGAGCGCATTTATTTTGATGGAGGAAATCCGGATATGCGTGATGCGGCTGTTTCGTTGCGTGAAGGAGACTGGCAGGAAGCCGGTCGCTTGTGGAAGAACTTATACGACTCATTGAAGAAGGGAAAGTTAAAATCGCGTGCCGCCTTCAATATGGCTTTGGCTTGTGAGGTACAGGGAATGATGAGCGAAGCTGTTGACTGGATTGAGAAGTCAAAAAGCTGTGCTACTAAAGGTTCGGAAGAAGAACGTGCTGCTCTCTTTTATTCTACAATTTTACAGGAGCGGGCTAAGGATTTTCAGTTGCTGAACCTCCAAATGGCGCGTTTTGGCAACAAATTCAATTAATAATATCTTGTTCGATTCATTTTTTTTGTACATTTGAGTACATAAAAAGAATATAGCCTATGAAAATGAGTGAACAATCACGTGCTTCAATAGTCTCGGCTCTGAAAACAGCCCTTTGCCGGTATACATCAGAAGGAGATGAAACGGTCGTTACAGATATTCATTTGCAACCCAACTCAGAAAGTGGTGAGCTGATTATTTTCGACGATGACGATCAGGAATTGTCGCGTACGATTATCAATGAGTGGGTAGAATATGAGAGTGATGACTTCTATACTGTAGTAGAACCGATTCTTCGTGCTGAGGTTGAGGCGCTGAAAGAGAGCGGAAAACTGGAGAAGCTTTGTCTGATGAAGCCTTACTCTTTTGTGCTGGTTGACGAAGACAAAGAAACGGTAGCCGAATTGCTTCTTGTGGACGAAGATGATACCTTGCTACTGAATGATGAGCTGCTAAAAGGGCTGGATGAAGAACTGGATGCCTTTTTGAAGGATTTGCTGGAACGTTAAATTCCGATAGAATGGGAGAGCGAATCACATTCCGCCGCAATGAGGGGTTGCGAAGCATACATCCTCATTGGAGAGGGAATCCGACCGTGAATGGCAAGTTTTTTAACCGTCAGCACCGTTGGAAACCGGGGATGGGAAGTGTCCTGAAATGGCGGTTCTCTCCTAATCCTCAGCGGAAGGAAAAGCGTACAATCAAATGGAATCCTAAGGTACATTATCTCACCTCTTTGGAGAAGGTGGTGGGTAATTCATTGATATGGCTCGGGCATAACTCTTTTTTTCTTCAACTGGCTGGAAAGCGTTTGATGATTGATCCTGTATATGGAAGTATTCCGTTTGTCAAACGCCGAAGTCAATTTCCTGCCGATCCGTCTATCTTTCGTCAGATAGACTATCTGCTTATTAGTCACGATCATTTTGATCATCTGGATAAACCAAGTGTGGCACGTCTGGTGGCAGATAACCCTCAGCTTAAGCTCTTTTGTGGTTTGAATACGGGAACTTTGATAAAAAGCTGGTTCCCCAATCTGGAAGTGATAGAAGCTGCATGGTATGAACAGTATGTCGACGGTGATTTCCGCTTGACTTTTTTACCTGCACAGCATTGGAGCAAGCGTGGTGTGAGCGATGGAGGAGAGCGCTTGTGGGGTTCCTTTATGATTCAGGGAGATAGTATTACCATCTACAATAGTGGAGATACCGGATATGCCCGGCATTTTGAAGAAATAGCCGGATTTTTCTCTCACATAGATTATTGCATGGTAGGAATCGGAGCTTACAAACCGCGCTGGTTTATGAAGCCGAATCATATATCTCCATACGATGCATTAACAGCTTCGGCCGATTTGCATGCAAAGGTTACAATTCCGATGCATTATGGCACTTTTGACCTATCCGATGAACCCTTGTTCGATCCTCCTCATGTGTTTGCGGCAGAAGCCAAGAAGCGCGGTATGCCGGTCATTATTCCTGAGTTAGGAGAAATTATCAAGTTGCAGTCGATTCGATAGAGATTATATCATCAAGAAAATAAAAAAGTCCGGAAATCTCATCTTCTGCATGTTGTCAGAAAATAGATTTTCGGACTTTCTATTGTCAATTGTTTTGTTTTCGAATCATAATAAATCCGCCGGTCATCGGCAGCGGGTTACTTCGTGTGAGCGTTTTCACTCAACATGACGTACCCCCAGATCATAGGATCTGCATTTGCAATCTTCTTGAAAATCTTTGTTACCTTTTTCATAACTGTTATCCTTTCATTTGCTTTTTGTTAGTACCTATTGTATATTAATCTCTAGTTTAGTTATTGTTTCTCGAGGTGCTCTTCGCAGAGGACCTTTCAAATCTTTGTTACCTATTGTTGTTATCCTTAATCTTTTTATCCTTTCTTCCAGAACCCTTTCAGGTTCCTTCGTTCGTTTTATTACACTGCAAAGGTAATGCCTTTTTTTTGAAAAACATGTTTTAAAGCATATAATTTTATTTTTTCCTCTTTTTATTGACATAAATCAATGTATGAGGATAAGCTGACAATAGGCCTTGTCCCCTTGTCAGTAGTATCTGACAATTTGTCTTCTCTGGCATAAAAATAAGGGCTGCCACAGTGTCATGTGACAGCCCTTATAAATAAATATTTCTCGGCTAAAAACTTAACGCTTCAATGCCGCAATGCTTTCTTTCAATGCCGCAATTTTTGTTTCGGCATCAGCCTGTTTCTTGCGTTCCATTTCAATGACATTGGCCGGAGCCTTGCTGACAAACTTTTCGTTGCTCAGCTTTTTCATTACGCTTTGCAAGAATCCTTCCTGATATTTCAGGTCAGCTTCCAGTTTCTTCAGCTCTTCTTCTACGTTAATCAGGTTACCCAATGGTACGGCATATTCTGTAGTACCCACCATGAAGGCAGCAGCTCCTTCCGACTTGGTTTCTACCTGCTTGATTTCTGACAAGTTGCAGAGTTTGGCAATTACAGAACCAAAGCCGGCTACCGGATTTTCTCCAGTTACTTCAAGTGCCAAAGCTTCTTTCTGTGCAATGTTCTTCTGCAGGCGGATGGTACGGATGCCACTGATTACTTCTTTCACAGCTTCAAACTGTGCAATCAGTGCTTCGTTGTAAGGCATGTCTTTTACGAGCGTCTGGGTCATGATGCTTTCGCCCGGCTGACGGTCGTAAATGTGCTGCCACAGCTCTTCTGTGATGAACGGCATGAACGGATGGAGCAGTTTCAGCAAGGTTTCAAAGAATGCTAATGTCTTTTCGTAGGTTACCTTGTCGATAGGCTGTCCGTATGCAGGTTTCACCATTTCCAGATACCAGCTTGAGAACTCGTCCCAGAACAACTTATATACAGCCATCAATGCTTCGCTCAGACGGTATTTGCCGAAGAGGGCGTTTACTTCTTCTGCGGTCTTGGCCAGCATAGAGTCAAACCATTCAGTAGCCAGTTTGGCATATTCCGGCTGTTCGATGTCGGCTACCTGCCAGCCTTTTACCAGACGGAAGGCATTCCATATCTTGTTGTTGAAGTTACGTCCTTGTTCGCAAAGTGCTTCATCGAAGAGAATATCGTTTCCGGCAGGAGCAGCCAGCATCATACCCATACGCACTCCGTCGGCACCGAACTGTTCAATCAGTTCCAGCGGGTCGGGTGAGTTACCGAGTGATTTTGACATCTTACGGCCAATCTTGTCGCGTACGATACCGGTGAAGTATACGTTGCGGAACGGCATGTCGCCCATGTATTCGTAGCCAGCCATAATCATACGTGCTACCCAGAAGAAAATGATGTCCGGTCCGGTTACCAGGTCGGCAGTCGGGTAGTAGTACTTGATTTCTTCGTTGCCCGGGTTATTGATACCATCGAACAATGAAATCGGCCACAACCATGAAGAGAACCAGGTGTCGAGACAGTCATCCTCCTGACGCAAGTCTTCCATCTTCAGGTTTGCGTCTCCGGTTTTTTCCTTAGCCAGGTCCAATGCCTGTTCCGGAGTCTCAGCTACTACGAAGCCGCCTTTCGGCAAGTAGTAAGCCGGAATACGGTGTCCCCACCACAGCTGACGGCTGATACACCAGTCTTTGATGTTTTCCAGCCAGTTGCGGTATGTATTTTTATATTTGGCAGGGTAGAACTTCAATTCGTCGTTCATTACCGGCGGCAATGCCATATCAGCGAAGTGCTGCATCTTGAGGAACCACTGCATAGACAGTTTCGGTTCGATGGCTACGTTGGTACGTTCAGAGAAACCTACCTTATTTGTATAAGCTTCTACCTTTTCCAGCAATCCTGCTGCATCCAGGTCTTTTTCAATCTGTGCACGTACGTCGAAACGGTCCATACCTACATACAGTCCTGCAGCTTCACTCAGTGTACCGTTGTCATTGAAAATATCAATAGAAGGAAGGTTGTATTTTTCTCCCAGCATGTAGTCGTTCACGTCGTGTGCCGGAGTAACTTTCAAACAACCAGTACCGAATTCAATGTCTACATAGCTGTCTTCAATAACCGGAATCACACGTCCTACCAGCGGAACGATAACTTTCTTACCTTTCAGCCACTGGTTCTTCGGGTCTGCCGGGTTGATGCACATCGCTGTATCACCCATGATGGTTTCCGGACGAGTTGTAGCTACTACGGCATAACGGCGACCCTGTGCGTCGCGGTGTACGATTTCACCTTCAGCTCCGGTTTCACCGCTCATGTCGTCATCAGCTACGTAATAACGCAGGTAATACAGTTTGCTATGCTCTTCTTTGTAGATTACTTCTTCGTCAGACAGTGCAGTCAGTGCTTTCGGGTCCCAGTTTACCATACGTACGCCACGGTAAATCAGTCCCTTGTTATAAAGGTCCACGAATACCTTGATTACGCTCTTGCTACGGGTTTCGTCCATGGTGAAAGCCGTACGGTCCCAGTCGCATGATGCGCCCAGTTTGCGGAGCTGCTTCAGAATGATGCCTCCGTGTTCTTCTGTCCATGCCCATGCATGTTTCAAGAACTCTTCACGCGTAAGGTCTGTTTTCTTGATGCCTTGTTGAGCCAGACGGTTTACCACCTTTGCTTCAGTAGCGATGGATGCATGGTCTGTACCCGGTACCCAGCACGCATTCTTTCCCATCATGCGGGCACGTCTTACAAGAATATCCTGGATGGTATTGTTCAGCATGTGTCCCATGTGGAGCACTCCCGTCACGTTAGGGGGAGGAATGACGACGGTGTAAGGTTCACGTCCGTCGGGTTTAGAACTGAAAAGTTTGTGGTCCAGCCAATACTGGTACCATTTTCCCTCCACGTCAGCGGGATTGTACTTACTTGCTAATTCCATGGTTATAATATCTTTATTATTTATGTTTTCGTATAATCGGCTGCAAAAATAATAAAACTACTCGGATTTTAGGGGGCTTTGCCCGAAAACTTCATTTGTTCTGCCCCGATAGTGTAAGTACAGGCATTTTTTCTTTACCTTTGCGTTAATAAATTATCAAATTAAGCGCGTATGAAAAAAATAGCTTTACCTACAAGAAACGGTCTGATAGACGACCATTTCGGTCATTGTGAGTTTTACACCATTTTTACGGTGGATGAAGAAAACCGCATTTCACGCACACAAGTACTCCCTTCTCCGCAAGGATGTGGATGCAAGTCGGACATCGCTTCCAAATTGCAGGCCGACGGAGTGACCGTAATGCTGGCTGGCAATATGGGGGCTGGTGCACTGGCCAAACTTTCAGCTTGTGGCATAGAAGTAATCAGAGGATGCCATGGCTCAGTGATGGAAGTGGCTGAGGCCTATCTGGCTGGAAAGATACAGGATTCCGGTGTAGGATGTGACCATCATCATGAGGATGGAGAACATCAGTGTCCGAATCATTGATTTATAATCTCCTTTGTATGTAGGGAGAAATGAAGCACGGCATTTTATGTTTTCCTTACGCAAACCGTACGTTTCTCGTGGCGGAGCTATACGTTTCCCGTCCGGAAAACATAAGGTTTCGCGCAGGGAAACATAGAAAGTATAGAGTGACTTTAAAAACAATTTATGTGCGTATGAAAATACTGTTTTGAAGAAGGTGAGTAGTGTGCATTCTTTTTTTGTAAAATCCTTATATTTGCAAGAGATTTTCAACCAATTCGTTATGAACAGAATAATGAAAATATGTCTTGCAATCTGTCTGTGGGGAATGATTTTGCAAGGCAGTGCACAAACGCAGATTGCATTTATTTCAGATGTACATATTCAGGATGTGGACGGCCATGCCGAACGGGTGCGTTCTATGGAGGCACAGGTGCAGTCCACCCGCTTGTTCAATGAAAATTATTATGCATTTTTAGCTGCTCTTGATGATGTAGCTCGCAGAGATATACGCTGGGTAGTGTTGCCGGGCGATTTGACGGATGACGGGCAATTTTTCAATCAGCAAAAAATAAAGGAACTGCTGAATTCGTATGCCGCAGCGAAGGGAATGCGTTTTTTTGTGACTACGGGTAATCACGATCCGGCTCTTCCGTTAGGGCTCGTGAAAAAGAATACGCATTTTTTAGCCGCCGATGGAAGCCGTGTGACGCGTGAGGATTCGTGTGCGGGTTATGTGTCGCAGATGGAGTGTTATACCGATTTCGGTTTTTTTCCTCGGAAGGACGACTGCTATTGGGAAAGTCCTTTTACCTCTTATACGTATGACAAGTATGCTTACGAAGAAGCCTGCCGTGAAAGCGTATTGGATAAGCGGACTTACACACTGTGTGATTCGTTGACGGCTACAGATGCCAGTTACCTGGTAGAACCGGTAGACGGACTTTGGCTGCTGGCTATTGACGGGGGAGTTTATCTTCCAAAAGAAATGAAGGATGGAAAGTGGACCTATCAAGGTTCCAGTGCCGGATATAATCTTGTACTGAAACACAAACCCTTCTTGTTGCCTTGGGTGCGGAAGGTAGTAGAAGAAGCACGGAAACGCCATAAGACGTTGGTAGCATTTTCACATTATCCGTTGGTCGATTTCAATGACGGAGTGTCGGAATCTGTACATCGGATGTGGGGGGACCGTCGCTTCGATTTGCACCGTGTGCCGGAGGCCGAAGTGAGTGAGGCTTTTCTGCAAGCCGGACTTCGTTTGCATTTTGCCGGACACATGCACGTGAATGATACTGGTATCTGGGAGGGAAAAGACGGAAAACACCTATATAATATACAGGTTCCTTCAATTGCAACCTATGTGCCGGCCTATAAGATTCTGACCATTGAAAGCGATGAGGCATTTCGGGTGGAAACGGTGACGCTGGACACGGTGACAGGATTCGATAGTTTGTTTCCTTTGTATCGGGCGGAATACCAGTCGGATAGTTTGAGAGGACATTCACCTGTATGGAATAAGGAAATCCTTTCTGCCCGTACGTATGGAGAATTCTGTGATTATCAGTTTCGTGATTTGGTTCGCTTGCGATTCATACCGCGCGACCTTCCGGAATCCTGGCGGGCCTGCCTGGATTTTACCGGTGCCCGGATGCTGAAAGCCGTGTCGGGAGAAGACAAGGCGAATAATGTCAACTGGACCGGCTGGTGTATGACAGACATGGTGCTTGATGTATATCGTCTGCGTTATGCGGAGCGCCTGGCGTTGAAAGATATTCCGGAAACTCGTTTGGCGGCTTATCGTTATCTGTTTGAGCGTGCGCGTATTTCTTCACTTCGTTCGGCAGAAGTGGAGATTGTGAACGGGCTGGGTACGCTTTTCCTTGCTTTTCTGAATGGAGAACCTTGTCAGAATTTTGTGATTGACCTGGAAAAAGATACAATCACAGGCGATTAACTTCCTGAAGTGTACTATTTCCCTCTTAGTTTGCATTATTTTCCTCTTTAGGCTGGGTGTTTCTCTTTACTTTTGCCTAAAATGAGAATTAAATGTTTGCTTAAACTTTTGTTGAAACTATATTACTTATGTGGAACACAAAATCAATATGCTTGTTTCTACTGGGGTTCATTGGAGTAGGAACAGTGGAAGGACAAACTTCCGTAGATTCTTATGAGTATTCTTCTTATGTCGACCCTCGTATCGGTTCCGAGGGACTGGGACGTGTATTTATCGGACCGTCGTGCCCGTATGGCATGGTAAAGCCTTCGCCCGACTGTACGCCTTCGCCCAATAGCGGATGGTTGCCTATGCCGGAACGGGTGGATGGATTTGCTCAGGTACATGTCAGTGGTACGGGGGGAGGTCCCAAGTATGGTAATGTGCTGGTCACTCCATTTGGAGATGGAATGGACCGGGTCAACCATTATGATTACCGTGAGTATGAAACCATTCGTTTGGGATATTATGACACGCAGTTTAAGCAGAACGGCATTCGTACGGAAATTACTACTGCCAATCGTGCTTCCTTCTATCGTTTTACTTATCCGGAAGATTCTTTGAAATCGCTGGCAGTGGATGCGGGTTTCTTTTTGGGAGAAAATCCGGTGCCGGATGCACGCGAGGCGCAGCAGTTTGTCGGTTCTGAAACTCAGGTACTTTCCGACCATGAAGTAGCAGGCTATACACGTATTCGTGGCGGATGGAACAACGGAAAGGCTTATACGGTATATTTCTATGCGGAGACCGATCGCCCGTTTGTGCAGTCACTTACCTGGAAAGGTAACCGTATTACGAAGGCGCAGTCGCAGTATGACTCTGCAGAAAAGACCGGTGCCTTGTTGCGTTTTGCGAAGAACGATAAAGTGGTGCAGTTGAAGGTAGGCATTTCTTTCCTGAGCATGCAGAAGGCAAAATTCAATGCACATTCCGAAATTCCTCACTGGTCATTTGAAAAGGTACATCAGGATTTGTTAGGACAGTGGGAGCAATTATTTCAAAAGATAGAAATCGATCCGTCTACTCCGCTTGCAAAGAAACGCATGTTCTATACCGGTTTGTATCACACCATGCTGATGCCGGTAGACCGTACGGGCGAGAATCCGCTGTGGAGTGATCCGGAACCTTATTACGATGATTTTTATGCCATTTGGGATACGTATCGCAGTTCTTCTCCGTTGATAACTTTGATTGACCCGAAACGGGAGGCCGACATTGTACGTTCGCTGGTAAATATTTACAAACGTGATGGTTATATGCCCGATGCGCGTAGCGGTAACAGCAACGGTCGTACACAGGGTGGTTCGAATGCGGAAATTGTGATTGCCGATGCCTTTGTGAAAGGATTAAAAGGAATTGATTATGAACTGGCATTGGAAGCCATGCTGAAGGATGCTACGGTACCTCCCGGTGGAAATGAAGAGGCAGAAGGCCGGGGTGGACTGATTCCTTATCTGGAGTTAGGATACATACCTCATGGTATTGACCGTGCAGGTAACCGTACGGTAGAATATTCTTATTGTGATTATGCCATTGCGTTGGTAGCTAAAGGCTTGGGTAAAGAAGACCTGTATCAGCGTTATTTGAAGCAGTCGGAAAACTGGAAAAACTTGTGGCGTAGTGATTATGAGCATGAAGGGGCGAAAGGCTTTATCATGCCGCGCGACAAGGAAGGAAACTGGTTGGACTCTATTCCTTTCGGTCATTCTACTCGCATGCAGCCGAAGTTTAAATATACACCGGTCACCTTCGAAGGACCGTGGTACACTCCCTGGTGGGGCATGTTTTTCTATGAGGCCAGCTCTTGGGAATACTCGCTGAGCATTCCGCACGATGTGCCGGGGCTGATAGAGAAATGTGGCGGGGCGGCCGATTTTGAGAAACGACTGGATATTTTCTTTGACAAAGGTTTCTTCAATGTCAATAACGAACCGTCTTTCCTGACACCTTGTCTGTATCACTGGCTGGGTAAACCCTGGCGCTCAAGCGACCGTATCCGTGAGATTATTGCAAAGAACTACAACGACGGTCCGGTAGGTTTGCCGGGTAATGATGACTCAGGTGCCATGTCTTCTTGGCTGGCATTCCACATGATAGGCTTGTATCCGAATGCCGGACAGGATTATTACCTGATTCATACACCGTTACTGGAGTCTACGACTTTCCATCTGGAAGGAGGAAAGGAATTTAAGGTAGTGGCCAAAGGACTTTCGGATAAAAACTGTTATATCCAGGGTGTGACATTGAATGGAAAAGACTATCCATATTCTGTTTTGCGTCACAAGGATATTATGGCCGGAGGTGAACTGGTATTGAAAATGGGAAAGAAACCCGGAAACTGGGGAAAGGAACTGGGATTGGATAAATAAGGAAAATGCGTATGAAAAAAAGATATTTACTTGGATTTTTAACGGTATGCCTGTGGGGCACGGGCATGCTGTCCGCACAGACTGCCGTATCGGATACATTGAAGTTTGTGTTCAAGTTGCATGGTCAGACACGGCGTTATCAGGTGGTTTTCTGTCAGCAGGGAGAGAATATACAGATGAATTGGGGCATTGAACGCAACTTGCACTGGCAGTCGGGTGGTTACACCATGACACCGGAGGCCTTGAAAAACGGAAAGCAGTTGTGCTTCCTGCAGCCGGAAGATGGAAATCATCTGACACTTTCATCTCTGGAAACAGCGTATGTGTTACCTCAGAAGGCTCTGCAGGAATTAAAAGAAAAAGGAAGCATGGAGTTTAACCGGACGGTATATGACCGGGTAGCCGATGAGTCGGAAAAGAATGCCGGACGTCCGTTATTGCATGTCGTGGACCGTCATGAGGGGGGTGAGATGTGGATATGGGACAATCCGTCTCTGCCCGTAGTGTGGCGTATGAAAAACAATCCGCTGGAAATAAACTGGCAGGTGGAAGTGAAATAGGATTTGCTTTTTTGTCGTACCTTTGCAGGGTCAAACAGAAAAATAGAAAATCATGCATACAAGAGAAGAAAAGATGGAAGCGTTCGGACGCCTGCTCGACGTGCTGGACGAGTTACGGGTGAAATGTCCGTGGGACCGTAAACAAACCAATGAGAGTTTGCGTCCGAACACGATTGAAGAAGTGTATGAACTCTGTGATGCCCTGATGAAGGACGACAAGAAAAATATTTGCAAGGAATTAGGCGACGTATTGCTCCACGTGGTATTCTATGCCAAGATTGGCAGTGAAACGGGCGATTTCGACATCAAGGATGTGTGCGACAAGTTGTGCGACAAACTGATTTTCCGCCATCCGCATGTATTTGGCGAAGTGAAAGCGGATACGGCAGAAAAAGTGTCTGAAAACTGGGAGCAGATTAAGTTGAAGGAAAAAGACGGTAACAAGTCTGTATTGAGCGGGGTACCCGATGCCCTTCCTTCATTGATTAAAGCGTATCGCATTCAGGACAAGGCCCGCAATGTAGGGTTTGACTGGGAAGAACGTGAGCAGGTATGGAGCAAGGTGAAGGAAGAGATAGGCGAGTTTGAAGCAGAGGTAGGTCAGATGGACAAAGAAAAGGCAGAGGCCGAATTTGGTGATGTGATGTTCAGCTTGATTAATGCGGCTCGTTTGTATAAAATCAATCCGGACAATGCACTGGAGCGAACAAACCAGAAGTTTATCCGTCGTTTTAATTACTTGGAAGCGCATACCATTAAGGAGGGGAAGAATCTGAAGGATATGTCGCTGGAAGAGATGGATGCCATCTGGAACGAAGCAAAGGCAAAAGGCTTGTAAAGAAATCGAGATAGCGCCTACAAAGTGTCATGTTTTTTGTGGAAACACAACTTTCTTGAAAATAATTCTCATGAAAAGGTGACACATGGGAAGAAATGTCTACCTTTGTGGGGCATAAACAACAATTTATTTTAGAAACAATGGTGAACAAAGCTATTATTACAGTGGTGGGTAAGGATACGGTAGGTATCATTGCTCAGGTGTGTACCTATCTGGCAGAAAATAAAGTGAATATTCTGGATATTTCGCAGACCATCGTGCAGGAGTATTTCACAATGATGATGATTGTGGATATGACCAAGCTGGAAAAACCTTTTGAACAGGTGGTGAGCGAACTGACGAATATCGGTTCAGGCATTGGGGTACAGATCAAATGCCAGCGTGAAGAAATCTTTGACAAAATGCATCGTATCTAATAAAAACGGGAAACGGTATGATTAATATAACTGAGGTTCTTGAAACCAACAAGATGATAGAACAGGAGAACCTGGATGTGCGTACCATTACCATGGGGATCAACCTGCTGGATTGTGCGGACAGTAACCTGGAGGTGCTTTGTCAGAATATATATAACAAGATTACCGGTCTGGCAAAGAATCTGGTGCAGACGGGTGAGGACATTTCCAAGGAATTTGGAATTCCTATCGTAAACAAGCGTATCTCGATTACGCCTATTGCATTGGTGGGAGGAACGGCTTGTAAGACTCCGGATGATTACGTGCTGATTGCCAAGACGCTGGATAAGGCTGCAGGCGAACTGGGTGTAAACTTTATCGGAGGATATTCGGCTATCGTATCGAAAGGTATGAGTCGTAGCGATGAGTTGCTGATTCGTTCCATTCCGAAGGCTTTGGCTTGTACAGAACGTATTTGTAGTTCTGTGAATGTAGGTTCTACCAAGACCGGCATCAACATGGACGCAGTGAAATTGATGGGTGAAATCATTAAGGAAACGGCGGAAATGACGAAAGAACGTGACTCATTAGGTTGTGCCAAATTGGTGGTGCTTTGTAATGCTCCGGATGACAATCCGTTTATGGCCGGTGCTTTCCATGGCGTTTCAGAACCGGATGCCGTTATCAACGTGGGTGTCAGCGGTCCGGGTGTGGTGAAATATGCCCTGGAACAGATTCGTGGCAAAAGCTTTGAAGTGCTTTGTGAAACCATCAAGCGCACGGCGTTCAAGATTACGCGTGTGGGGCAGCTGGTGGCACAGGAAGCTTCTCGCCGTTTGAATGTGCCGTTTGGTATCATCGACCTTTCGTTGGCTCCAACTCCGGCAGTAGGTGACAGTGTGGCAGAGATTCTTCAGGAAATCGGATTGGAATATCCGGGTGCACCGGGAACAACGGCTGCCTTAGCCCTGTTGAACGACCAGGTGAAGAAGGGTGGTGTAATGGCTTCTTCTTACGTGGGCGGACTGAGTGGTGCGTTTATTCCGGTCAGTGAAGACCAGGGAATGATTGATGCGGTTGTGGCTGGGGCCTTGACCATTGAAAAACTGGAAGCCATGACGTGTGTATGCTCTGTAGGGCTGGATATGATTGCCATTCCGGGTAGTACTTCAGCAGCAACCATTTCAGGAATGATTGCCGATGAATCGGCCATTGGTATGGTTAACCAGAAAACGACGGCAGTGAGAATCATTCCGGTAGTAGGAAAGGAAGTGGGCGATACGGTAGAGTTTGGTGGATTGCTGGGCTATGCACCGGTAATGCCGGTCAACCGTTTCAGCTGTGAAGCTTTTGTGAACCGTGGTGGACGAATTCCTGCTCCGATTCACAGTTTCAAGAACTGATTTTACGGATACATAAATAAAAAAAGAGGGAGGCTTTGCCGGATTTGACAGTCGGTAAGCCTCCCTTTCTTTATAACCTTAATACGATGGTAATTGTTTTACTGTACCAACTACTATAACACCTCAAAGGGGAAAATTGTTTAAGGGGAGAGTCGAAAAAAGTGTTAGGACACTGACGGATTTGTGCTATCTTTGTGGCGGATTTATTTTGACCTGTATGACAGACTATTTGAATGAACTGAATGAAAGTCAGCGCGAGGCGGTATTGTACAACGAAGGTCCTTCGCTGGTGATTGCCGGAGCCGGTTCCGGAAAGACCCGCGTGCTGACATACAAGATAGCCTATTTGCTGGACAACGGTTATGAGCCGTGGTCCATTCTGGCCTTGACCTTTACCAATAAGGCTGCTCGTGAAATGAAGGAGCGTATCGCCCGTCAGGTAGGGCGGGAACGTGCCCGTTATCTTTGGATGGGGACTTTCCATTCTATTTTTTCACGGATATTGCGGGCCGAGGCTGAGGCGCTGGGTTTTACTCCCAATTTTACGATTTACGATGCGACGGATTCCAAAAGTCTGGTGAAAGCCATCATAAAAGAAATGAACCTGGACGATAAGGTCTACAAGCCGGGGATGGTGCAGGGCCGCATCAGCAATGCCAAGAATCACCTGGTACTGCCGGAGGCATACGCGGCAAATGCCGAACTCATAGAAGCTGACCGGGCTGCGAAGGTACCTCTGTTGCATGAAATCTACCTGCGTTACTGGAACCGCTGCCGGCAGAGTGACGCGATGGACTTTGACGACCTGCTGCTGTACACCTATTTGTTGTTCCGCACTCGTCCGGATATATGTGATAAATATGCGGCGCGTTTTCGTTACATCTTAGTAGATGAGTATCAGGACACGAATTTTGCACAGCACAGCATCGTGCTCCAGCTTACGCAGAAACACCAGTTTGTGTGCGTGGTAGGCGATGATGCCCAGAGTATCTATTCCTTCCGTGGAGCTAATATCGATAATATCCTGAATTTTACCCGTACGTATAAAGATGCACGGTTGTTCAAGTTGGAGCAGAATTACCGCTCCACGCAGACCATCGTGAATGCGGCGAACAGCCTGATTGCGAAAAACCGCGACCAGATTCAGAAGGAAGTATTCTCCGAGAAAGACAAGGGGGAACCTATCGGCGTGTTTGCGGCTTATAGCGATGTGGAAGAAGGAGAAATCGTGACCAACAAGATTGCGCAGTTGCATGCCAAGTCGGGATATGCCTATCATGATTTTGCTATTCTTTATCGTACGAATGCACAGAGCCGTATTTTTGAGGAAGCTTTGCGCAAGCGCAGTATACCTTACCGTATTTATGGAGGACTTTCGTTTTATCAGCGGAAGGAAGTGAAGGATGTGGTGGCTTATTTCCGCCTGGCGGTGAATCCGCACGATGAAGAGGCTTTCAAGCGTGTCATCAACTATCCGGCACGAGGAATTGGGAATACCACATTGGGTAAGTTGACCGAAGCAGCCGGACGTTGTGAGGTGAGTTTGTGGAAAGTGCTTTGCGAACCGCTGAGCTACGGAGTGGAACTGAATAAAGGAACCTATACCAAGTTGCAGGGATTCCGCGACCTGATTTCGGAATTCGTTACTTTGGCTCGTGAGCAGGATGCCTATACGTTGGGTATGGAACTGGTGAAACGTTCGGGAATCATGGCTGAGATTTATCAGGACCGTTCGCCGGAGAACATGAGCCGTCAGGAAAATATAGAGGAACTGGTGAACGGTATGCGCGATTTCTGCGACGGCCGTCAGGAAGAAGGAAGCCCACATGTGCTTTTGTCGGATTATCTTTCAGAGATTGCCTTGCTGACCGATCAGGATGAAGAGCAGGGAGAAGCACAGCCGAAGGTGACACTGATGACCATTCACTCCGCCAAGGGGCTGGAGTTTCCGAATGTGTTTGTGGTGGGACTGGAAGAAAATCTGTTCCCGAGTCCGCTGTCATCTGCTTCCTATCGGGCACTCGAGGAAGAGCGCCGTCTGTTTTATGTGGCAGTGACACGGGCTGAAGACCACTGCTATTTGTCATACGCCAAGAGCCGTTTCAAATACGGAAAGATGGAGTTTTGTAATCCAAGCCGTTTCTTGAAAGATATTGACGTGCGTTACCTGCAGGTGCCGCAGGAGGAACTGATGGGTACGCGCATCGAAGAAAAGGCCAGCCGCTTCCGGAAAGAAGCCAGCCGTGCATCTTACGAACGCGAACCCCGCGAAACGGGGCCGTCTATGTTTGATGGCGGACCGATGCCGGAAGAACCTCATCGTTTTGTACCTCCTCGTACGCTTCGCCGTATACCTGATGCGAGTCCTTCGGCAGCTCCGGCCGGTCCGTCGGCAGGGGGACTTTCTGCCGGCATGTGGATAGAGCATGAACGCTTCGGCAAAGGGGAAGTGACTCGGGTGGAAGGCAACGGAGACAACTGCAAAGCCACCGTACAGTTCCAGCACGCCGGCGTGAAACAGTTGCTGCTGAAATTTGCCCGTTTTAAGATAATTGATTCAAACACTAAATAACAGAGAAAAAGAATGATAAAAGACTGGGATAAGATACCTTCTCCATGCTATGTCATGGAAGAAGATTTATTGAGAAAGAACCTGACGCTGATTAAGCATGTGGCCGATACGGCGGGAGTGGAAATTATTCTGGCATTTAAAGCCTTTGCCATGTGGAAGTCGTTCCCTATTTTTCGGGAATACATCCGTTACACCACGGCCAGTTCGGAATACGAAGCACGGTTGGCTTTCGAAGAGTTCGGCAGCAAGGCGCATACTTATTCGCCGGCCTATACCGCGCAGAACTTTCCTGCATTCCTGAAGTACAGCAGTCACATCACATTCAACTCCTTGTCGCAGTTTGAGCGTTTTTATCCGATGGCAAAGGCTTATCCGGAGCATGTGTCATGCGGCATCCGTGTCAATCCCGAATATTCGGAGGTGGAAGTAGAGCTCTATAACCCTTGTGCGCCGGGCACACGTTTCGGTGTGACGGCCGACCTGCTTCCGGAGCAGTTGCCCGAAGGTATTGAAGGTTTCCACTGTCATTGTCATTGTGAGTCGAATTCCTACGAGCTGGAACGCACGCTCCAGCATATCGAGGAAAAATTCAGTCGCTGGTTTCCTCAGTTGAAATGGTTGAATCTGGGTGGAGGTCACCTGATGACACGTGCCGATTATGACGTAGACCATTTGATTCGCTTGTTGCAGGGATTGAAATCACGCTATCCGCATCTGCAGATTATTCTGGAACCCGGTTCGGCTTTCACCTGGCAGACTGGTCCGCTGGTGGCATCGGTGGTAGATGTAGTAGAAAGCCGGGGGATACGGACAGCCATTCTGGATGTGAGCTTTACCTGCCACATGCCCGACTGTCTGGAGATGCCTTATCAGCCGCGGGTGCGTAATGCCGAATCTCTTCCGGCTGAGGCGGTGAAAACAGCAGCTCGGGAAGAACATGTCTACCGCTTGGGAGGAAACAGTTGCCTGAGTGGCGATTATATGGGCAGCTGGAAGTTTGACCACGAACTGCAGGTAGGAGAGCGAATCGTATTTGAAGACATGATTCATTATACGATGGTCAAGACAAATATGTTCAACGGCATTCATCACCCTTCGATAGCCCTGCTCCATGCCGATGGAGAACTGGAAGTATATCGCACCTTCCATTACGAGGATTATCGCGACCGTATGTGTTAATAAGTATAGTAAAAAATAGACTTTAGAAAAACGCTTAGGCATTCGTGAAAAAACGCCTAAGCGTTTTGATTCAAACGCAAGTGCGTTTGAATCAAAACACAAGGACGTTTGGTTTGAAACGCAAGTACGTTTTCAGTCAAACGTCCTTGTGTTTTTTTTAGGTCGTTGAAATATGTTCTTTGAAACAGTTCTAAAAGCCTTTCGAAACGTTCATTTACAAGGAGTTTTAACCGGAAAAAGGGTAGGCAGATACCTTAATGGAGCCTGTGAGGCCAAAGAAATTTGTCACTTTTTTCAAAAAAAGATAGTCGATAATTTTGGTAGTTTCGAAAAAAGGACTACCTTTGCACTCGCAATTGGGAAAATGATGAACGGTTGTAGAAACAATGCGGAAATAGCTCAGTTGGTAGAGCATAACCTTGCCAAGGTTAGGGTCGCGAGTTCGAGTCTCGTTTTCCGCTCAGCAAAAGAAAAGAGTTGCGCGAAAAGAAAATGCCCAGGTGGCGGAATGGTAGACGCGCACGTTTCAGGTGCGTGTGTCGAGAGGCATGCAGGTTCGAGTCCTGTTCTGGGCACCACGAAAACAATTCTTTTCTTTTTCTTTTTGGAGGAATGGCGGAATTGGTAGACGCGCCACTTTGAGGGGGTGGTGACAGTTATGTCGTGTGAGTTCGAGTCTCATTTCCTTCACCGAAAATGCGGAAATAGCTCAGTTGGTAGAGCATAACCTTGCCAAGGTTAGGGTCGCGAGTTCGAGTCTCGTTTTCCGCTCCAGCGTTTGTTGCGCGAAGGTCGAAAGACCGTAATGCCCAGGTGGCGGAATGGTAGACGCGCACGTTTCAGGTGCGTGTGTCGAGAGGCATGCAGGTTCGAGTCCTGTTCTGGGCACTACATTTTGCGGAAATAGCTCAGTTGGTAGAGCATAACCTTGCCAAGGTTAGGGTCGCGAGTTCGAGTCTCGTTTTCCGCTCCCTTTAGTTTTGAAATTTTTGCGGAAATAGCTCAGTTGGTAGAGCATAACCTTGCCAAGGTTAGGGTCGCGAGTTCGAGTCTCGTTTTCCGCTCGCAGGAGAAAGCAACGCAGGTTGTTTTCTCTTTTTTTATGCATTTTTCTTGCAGGAAATTTTTTGTATATCTGTTGCGGGTATTATGAGGAATTTGATATATTTGCGCCTGCAATTAAGAAAATGAAGAAACATGACAACGTATGATATTTATTTCTCGGACGGCAATTCGAGCGACAATAAGGGGTTTTCTATCAAGACTCCTGAAAAGGCCATTCACATGGCGGAAGACATGTTGGTGAAAGGCAACAGCTACATTGAAGATTACGCAGGCGGAGTGATTTCAGTCGTATCTTCCGGCGGAGAGACCGTATGGAGCAGCCCGATTCCCGAGTCGAAAAAGAAATGACACAGTTTATATTTTTAAAACCATAAGATTATGTTTTCTGGAATAGTAGAGGAATATGCAGAAGTCGTGAAGGTGGTAAAGGATCAGGAAAACCTGCACCTGACATTGAAATGTTCGTTTGTGGATGAGCTGAAGATTGACCAGAGTGTATCACATAACGGAGTGTGTCTGACGGTAGTCAGCATTCAGGACGGTACTTATACGGTAACGGCCATGAAGGAAACCATTGAACGCTCCAATATCGGTCTGCTGGCTGTAGGCGACAAGGTGAATGTGGAGCGCAGCATGATGATGAACGGACGACTGGACGGCCATATCGTGCAGGGACATGTGGACCAGACTGCAGTTTGTACGGCGGTTGATGATGCGCAGGGAAGCTGGTATTTCACCTTTAAGTATAATTTCGACAAGGAGATGGCAAAACGCGGATACTTCACGGTAGATAAAGGTTCTGTCACGGTGAACGGTGTCAGCCTGACAGTCTGCAATCCTACGTCGGATACGTTTCAGGTAGCGATTATTCCTTATACTTACGAACATACCAATTTCCATACAATTAAGGTGGGCAGTGTGGTAAATATCGAATTCGATATTATCGGTAAGTACCTGAGTCGCATGATGCAGCTTACAGAGTGATACTTTCAGTTATATAACTTCAAGGCGCAGCTTTCTGGAACGATTTCCGAAAGCTGCGCCTTGCGTTTTTTATAGGTCTTTGAGCAGTACCTCGCTGCTCTTTTCTGTAAATTCTTTGCGGGCCTGTATCAGGGTTTGCCAGGCTGTAGAATAATGTCCCGGGTCAATTTTGAAATCCTCCGCTCCGTTGGCATCCAGCTGGCTGAGGAGGGTGCCTACACTTAACTGGTGGATGTCGATTCCAGGGAGGTATTGAGGGTCGCGGGATTTTTCTTCTCCGCCGGCACCAGCCTCATAAATCAGTCGCATGTCCTGCAACTCATACAGAATACTTTTTGTCAGACGGATTGGAATCTTGTGTTCTTTGCTTAGTGCTTCTGCCGTATAAGGTCGGCCGCCGGTGGCGAATCGTTTGCAGATAGAGCTCAGAATGATGGTACAGAAAAAGTCGTGGAAGCGTCGGCTGATGTTGGCTGTTTCCTTTCCGAAGTTGAAGGTGGATATGTTCTGGCTGATGTAGCTCATTTCAGCTCCGAACAGACAGATACTCCAGGATATTTGTGTCCACAAAAGGAACAGAGGAATGGCCGCAAAGCTTCCGTAAATGGCATTGTAGTTAGAAACCCATATCTGGCTGTTGATGTAGAAATACTGGAAGGCCTGAAAAGCGCTTCCGGCTAGAATACCCGGTAGCCAGGCATGTGCTAACTTGACTTTCGTGTTGGGCATGAAGGTGTAAAGTCCGATAAACATTCCCCAGATAAGGGCGTATGGGATAAGGCGGACGAAAAATTTCAGTACCGGAGCCAATACCATGAAGTTCTGCAATTCCTTGACGTAGGTGCTCATGAAGATGGACAGACCGCTGGAGATTACGAGTAGTACCGGCAGTAGTAGAATCAAAGAAGAATAGTCAGTAATCTGTCGGAACAGACTTCGGGGTTTTTTTACCTGCCAGATGGCATTAAAGCTGCGTTCGATGTTGTCAATCAGCAGCAGGACGGTACCCAACAGCATGATGAGGCCTACACCGATAAAGATGCCGCTTTGTGCATGTTCCAGATAGGAATTAATCCAGCTGATGACAAGTTCAGCCTGTGCGCCTGTTACCCCACTGCGGAACTGTGATTCAATCAGGGTGTCAAAACCGAATCCCCTGGCTATGGCGAAAAGCAAGGCCAGGATGGGGATGATGGAAAGCAGGGTGCTGTAGGTCAGCGCTGATGCACGCACCACAATACGGTCATTGATAAACTGGTTGATGGATAAATAAATAATTTTGAGACAGGTGTATGCTTTCCATTGGAGGTGAGAAACTTCCTCTTCCCGGATGCGCCAGATACCGTCGTCCAGAAAGTGAATCAGTGATTTGAGTCGTGCGTTCATGGTGGATTGATTTTAATGAAAAAGAAAGCAGCCGGTCTATAAGCCGGGTTCTGTCACCCTGCAAGCAGGGGAGTCTGTCATTTATCTACTCCTGCCGTCACCGACAGGCTTTAGCGGTCCACCCTCCGACGTGGGGCGAGCAACCCTCGTTAATGCCGGTTTACATGACCTTACAACTCCTAAGATGCACAGCCCGCATATCGCTATACGGCTGGTAGGCTCTTACCCTACCTTCTCACCCTTACCTCCGGGTGGAGGCGGTTATTTTCTTCTGCATTACTCTACCCTTACGGACAGCTTTCTGTTAGGAAGTAGGATGCTCTGCGTTGCCCGGACTTTCCTCTTTTACTATATAATAATGTTCCAGCGACAGACCGACCGACTGCTTTCTTCATGCAAAGGTACGCAAATAAACGGAATTTGTGCTATAATTGTCAGGATTCTTTTGATTCGGGTGTTTCGGGGAGCTGTCAGAACGGGCCGGACGAATTGTCAGCGTTGTCACTATTTCACTGGTAATGAATGTAAATTTGTCAGATATGCCAGTTAACTGCGGTTAATGCCCTTGTTTTCATTGTTAAAAGACGGAAAAAAGAATAGGGTAAGAGTACAATCGTATGGATTTTGTTCTACTTTAGCAAATGAAAAGTTAAAACAACGTCGAAATTAACATTTAAAACAATAGAAGATATGAAAACAACAACTAAGTTTGCGATTGGTTCTGTGGCAGTCGTTGCTTTGAGTGCCGGAGTGGCAGGGGTTACAGCGTATGCCATGATGGAGAAAAATCAGGATAATACTTCTTTTTATGAAAGTTTTGAAACGGCATCTCCTTTACGTACCGCAGCGTTCGATGCTTCCAGCATGCAGCCGGTAGATTTGACTAAAGCGGCAGAGAGTACGTTGAATTCCGTCGTACATATCATGTCTATCCAGCGCAGCAAGATACAGACTATTCAGGGACAACCGGATATTTTTGACTTCTTCTTCGGTGACGGTAGAGGACGTCAGCAGCAAGTACAGACTCCGGAGCAGAGAGGTTTTGGTTCGGGTGTCATCATTTCAAAGGATGGTTACATCGTAACGAACAACCACGTGATTGACGGAGCGGATGAAATCAACGTGAAGTTGCACGACGGACGCGAAATGAAAGGTCGTGTCATCGGTACCGACCCGACTACTGACTTGGCACTTGTAAAGATTGAAGGAGATGACTTCCCGGCTATCGTGGTAGGTAACTCTGACAACCTGAAAGTAGGTGAGTGGGTATTGGCAGTAGGTAACCCGTTCAACCTGGGTTCTACAGTAACTGCCGGTGTGGTAAGTGCGAAATCTCGTGGACTGGGAGCTAATCAGGTAGAATCTTTCATTCAGACCGATGCGGCTATCAATCAGGGTAACAGTGGTGGTGCGTTGGTTAATGCGAAAGGTGAACTGGTAGGTATCAATGCCATGCTGTATTCTCCAACAGGTGCTTATTCAGGATACGGTTTCGCTATTCCGGTAAGTATCATGACAAAGGTGGTAACCGACTTGAAACAATATGGTACCGTACAGCGTGCTTTGCTGGGTATCGGCGGTCGTGACATGGGTGATGAAAGGTATCCGGATGAAATCAGAAAAGAGCAGAAAGAACTGGGAGCTACTGAAGGTGTACAGGTAGTCGAAGTAACCGAAGGTGGTTCTGCCGATGGATTCTTGCAGAAGAACGATGTCATCCTGAAGTTGAATGACAAGACCGTGAAGACCATGGCTGACCTTCAGGGAACATTGGCTAAGTATCGTCCGGGTGATAAAGTGAAGATCACCGTATTGCGTGACAAGAAAGAAAAGACCTTTACCATCACGTTGAAAAACTCTCAGGGAACTACTAAAGTGGTAAAACAGGCAGATATGGAACTTCTGGGAGCAGCCTTCCGTGCCGTACCTAATGAACTGAAAAAACAGTTGAACTTGGGTTATGGAGTTGAAGTGACCGGTATTGATAACGGAAGAATGAAAGACAGCGGCATCCGCAAAGGTTTCATTATTCTGAAAGCCAACGGCAAGCAGTTGCGTACCGTGCAAGATTTGGAAAATGTAATGAAAGCAGCTTCTCAGTCACCCGATCAGGTACTGTTCATGACGGGAGTTTATCCTTCAGGAAGACGTGCCAACTATGCGGTAGACTTGTCGCAAGCTGAATAAAAGATATTACTGTAAGGTAAAAAGATTTGGAAAGAAAAGGCGTTCCGATTTTTCGGAAACGCCTTTTTGATGTTTTTTCTTTCTCCGATAATATGGGCGGGAGATGAACAATTGACTTGTTTTGTCTGTTGTCATTTTTAGAATGGCGGTTGACAAAAAGAGAGCAGGTCTGTCTGTTTAAGAAAATTATAGATTCTTTCTTTGCAAATCTGCCACCTAAATAAAATTAATTTTGTACTTTTGTACCCAAATCATTTTATATAGAATGAGACAGTTAAAGATTACTAAAAGTATCACTAACCGAGAGAGTGCTTCTTTGGATAAGTATTTGCAGGAAATCGGTCGTGAAGATTTGATTACTGTAGAAGAGGAGGTAGAACTCGCTCAACGTATCCGTAAGGGTGACCGTATTGCTTTGGAGAAGCTTACGCGTGCTAATTTGCGATTTGTGGTGTCTGTGGCCAAACAGTATCAGAACCAGGGATTGAGCTTGCCTGACTTGATTAACGAAGGTAACCTGGGCTTGATTAAAGCTGCTGAGAAATTTGATGAAACTCGTGGATTCAAGTTTATCAGTTACGCCGTTTGGTGGATTCGTCAGTCTATTCTTCAGGCACTGGCTGAACAGTCGCGTATTGTGCGTTTGCCGTTGAACCAGGTAGGTTCACTGAATAAAATCAGCAAGGCGTTTTCCAAATTTGAGCAGGAAAACGAGCGTCGTCCTTCACCGGAAGAACTGGCCGATGAGCTGGAAATCCCGGTAGACAAGATTTCGGATACGCTGAAGGTTTCCGGTCGTCACATTTCAGTGGATGCTCCTTTTGTGGAAGGAGAGGACAACAGTCTGCTGGACGTGCTGGTGAACGATGATTCTCCTATGGCCGATCGCTCCTTGGTAAATGAATCACTTTCGAGGGAAATTGACAGAGCACTTTCTACGCTAACCGAAAGAGAAAAGGATATTATCCAGATGTTTTTCGGTATTAACACGCAGGAAATGACGTTGGAAGAAATCGGCGACAAGTTTGGGCTCACACGTGAGCGTGTTCGTCAGATTAAGGAAAAGGCAATTAGAAGATTAAGACAAAATTCTCGTAGTAAGCTGCTCAAATCTTATTTGGGATAAGGTAGAGATTGATTTCCAAAAAAAACAGAAGAGATGTATGAAGGTTAGCTCAGACCTTGATACATCTCTTTTTGTATGTAGAAAGGCTTTTTCTTTGTTAATTTATATGTCTTCTTTCGGTTTTTACGCATAATTGTGTACTTTTGCCCCCATAAATTGATGAATTATGCGTTATACAAAGTTTTTTTGTTTTCTGTTAATGATGGTATTTGCTGCTTCCGCATTCAGTAAGCAGCCGAAAGATAAGAATAAATATGGAGTGTATCTGGCTGGTGTGTCTGCTTCATTTACTGACTCATTAGTGTATTTCACAGACGTGCAGTATCTGGACAGTGCGGCTGTAGACGATAAGGGAATGCTTATTGGCCGTGCGCTGTATAGCATCCAGTTGAAGGACTATCTGGAGCAGAAACAGAATGGTAAGAACCGTACTTGCTTCATGTTTTTCAGCCGTAAAAAGAAAAACGTGCAGAAGGAACTGAAGAAGCTGAAGGAAAAATATACCAAGGGTGGTTCATTGTTCCTTCAGGATGTGAATGCGGAATTTAAGTTTGAAAAGCCTGATTTTGAATAATGCAGATGAAGAAATGGCTTTACACCCTGTTGGTGATCGTACTGGCCGCCTGTTCCAATGAAATTCCGGAACAACAGCCTGCGAAACGCTCCGGGCGTACGGTATTGGCTTATTTGATTTCAAATAGTCCTAAATCTTTGGAGGGGAATCTACAAGACAATGTGGTGGATATGTACATGGCATTGGCTGAAATAAAAGATTCCTGTACGTTACTGGTATTTTATCGTCCGCAGGAATATAGCAGTTATTTGGATGTACCCACGTTGCTATGTTTTGATACGGATGGGCGTGGCAATATCAATAACCTTCCAGCCGTGACAGGGACGGAGCTGACGTTTGAGTCTGTATGCCAGGTAGCACAGAAGAAAGAATATACGATGAACAGCCAGATAGCTACTGATCCGGTTGTCATGGAAGAAGTTCTTAAGGACATGCAGAAGATTGCTCCTTCTGACAGTTATGGTCTTATTCTAGGTTCGCATGCTTCAGGTTGGATGAAGGGTAATTCTGTGCAGTCAAAAGCCTTTGGCGATGATGATGGTTACAATATAGATATTCCTGATTTGGCCAATGTGCTGAAGAAAAGTTTCTCGGAAAAATTGGATTTCGTATTGTTTGATGCCTGCATGATGGGTACGGCAGAAGTGGGTTATGAGTTGAAAGAAGCAACTTCACATTGTATTGCTTCCGTAATGGAGACCCCGGTGTATGGATTCCCTTATGATCGGATTCTTCCTTATTTGTATACTGAAAATATAGACTATTCTGCTGTTTGTCATGAGTTCATGTCTTTTAATAAGACGAATAACTTGTGGGGTACATGCGCAGTGATGGACTGTAGTCAAATGGAAAACCTGGCCAGTGCGGTAAAAGCAAAACTCTCAGAGTGGCAGGATGCGCTTTCTTCTGTGTCCATGCAGAACGTACAGCAGTATGGAGTGAACAGCTATAAGTATTTTTCCTACGATGTACTTGATTTCTTTCGAGAGTTGGGAGGAAAAAGCGGAGTGGCAGAAATAGATTTAAATGAGGCTATTGCTTCTATACAAACTGTGTTGAATGAGGCAGTAATAGCTAAAGAGTGTATCCCAAATCCTTCTAACTCTACTTTTAGGGTTGATGAAGCCCATTTTTGTGGAATCGGTATGTATATTCCGAAGGAGGTTAATGATTACGTGCCTGATAATATTTCTTGGAATAATTGGAATGATTATTACAAACAGTCCATCTCTTGGTATCGTGCTGTAGGTTGGGCAGATTTAAAATTGAACTAATTACAAATTTCTTTACTCTTTGCGTGAACATTCTATCGGCTAAGTGTGTTTTTATTTATTAAAACAGCTTTATAGGTATGTGGAATTTCATCAAAGAATTACGACGTAAGGACCACCAGCGTTATCTTGGTGGACTGGATTTCTTTAAATATATTGGTCCCGGTTTGCTTGTGACCGTTGGTTTTATAGATCCGGGAAACTGGGCTTCTAATTTTGCGGCAGGAGCAGACTTCGGGTACTCCTTGTTGTGGGTGATTACCTTGTCTACTATTATGCTCATTGTGTTGCAGCATAATGTGGCTCATTTGGGAATTGTTACCGGACTTTGCTTGAGTGAGGCTGCCACGAAATATACGCCGAAATGGGTGTCACGTCCTATCTTGGGAACAGCCGTATTGGCATCTATCTCCACTTCTCTGGCTGAGATTTTGGGAGGAGCCATTGCCTTGGAAATGTTATTCGATATTCCTATTATCTGGGGTTCCCTTCTCACGGCATTCTTTGTCACAATCATGCTGTTTACCAATTCCTACAAGCGGATTGAGCGCTCTATTATTGCATTTGTGTCAGTGATAGGATTGTCTTTTCTTTATGAACTTTTCCTGGTTGACATTGATTGGCCTTTGGCTGCCCGTTCATGGGTGACACCTTCCATTCCCGAGGGAAGTCTGTTGGTGATAATGAGTGTGCTGGGAGCCGTGGTGATGCCTCATAACTTGTTCTTGCACTCGGAAGTGGTACAGAGTCGGGAATACAATAAGAAGGACGGTGCTTCTATCCGTAAGTTATTAAAATATGAATTCTATGACACCCTGTTCTCTATGGGAGTAGGCTGGGCCATCAACAGTGCGATGATTCTGCTGGCTGCGGCTACCTTCTTTGCCAATCATATCGGAGTAGAAGAGTTGCAGCAGGCCAAGAGCTTGTTGGAGCCTTTGCTTGGCAATCAGGCTGCTACTATCTTTGCTCTTGCCTTGCTGATGGCAGGTATCTCTTCCACTGTGACAAGCGGGATGGCCGCCGGTTCCATTTTTGCCGGCATGTTTGGTGAATCCTATCATGTAAAGGATGTGCACTCTCGTGTAGGAATTCTACTTTCATTGGGAATTGCACTGGTTGTCATTCTGTTCATCGAGAATCCTTTCCAAGGATTGATCATCTCACAAATGATACTGAGCATTCAGCTTCCGTTTACCATTTTCTTGCAGGTAGGGTTGACCTCCTCTAAACGGGTCATGGGGCAATATGCCAACTCCCGGTGGAGCAGTTTTGTGCTTTACACCATGGCAGTGGTTGTATCTGTGCTGAATCTGGCTCTTCTTTTCTCAGAAAGTTTTTAAGCTGTCCGTAAATCGGTGCCTGACATCTTTTTCTTGTAGTGGTATGCCAGCATCAAAGCTGCCACGGCGAAGGCCAAGGCATCGGATAACGGCATGCTGAACCATACACCTTCCACGCCATAGAAGGGTGGGAGAAAAGCCAGTCCCGGAAGAAGGAAGAGCAGCTGGCGGGAAAGAGACAGGAAGATGGAAATCCGGGCCTTTCCTATGGACTGAAAGAACTGGGTGATGACAATCTGTGCACCTACCACCGGGAAGGATAGAATACCAATTCTCAGGGCCAGTGTCGCTTCATCAGTCAGTTCGTGGTTGTCGGTGAACATGCCGACAAATACGCCGGGAAACAGCTCACCGATTATAAATCCTAAGGTGGTAATGATACATCCTGCCGTGATTCCCAGTTTCAAGGTTCTTTTTACGCGGTCGAAATGCTGTGCACCATAGTTGTATCCCGTGATGGGCTGCATTCCCATAGTGATACCCATCACAATCATGACAAAGAGCATCTGGATACGGTTGAGGATGCCGAATGCACCGATTGCCATATCACCTCCATAGTTGAGCAGACGGTTGTTGATGAAAATCACGATGCAGCAGGCACACACATTCATGACGAAGGGCGACATGCCGATGGCAAAAATATTGGCTATGATGTGTTGTTTCAACCGCATGCTGTGACGCTGGAAGCGGATATAAGTCTTCGGGCTGTAGAAGTGATACAATACCCACAGCATGCCGATGAACTGTGAGCAGATGGTCGCAAGTGCCGCTCCCCGGATTCCCCAGTTCAGTACAAAAATGAAAATCGGAGCCAGAATAATGTTGCAGCCTACGGTCAGCATGGAAGAAAGCATGGCTTTTTTCGGGTAACCGGTGGCACGCATGATGTTGTTAAGCCCGATCATGACGTAAGAAATCGGACTGCCCAATAAAATTACCTGCATAAAATCGCGGGCATACGGCAGGGTAGCTTCGCTGGCTCCGAAGAAAAAGAGAATCGGTTCCAGAAAGATAAATGCCAATCCGCCGTAGAAGATGGCATTAATGACACAAAGAATGGCTACGTTACCGAGAATATCTTCTGCTCCCTTTTTATCCTTTTGTCCCAGTCGGATGGAAGAAAGTGTGGCACCTCCTACGCCCACCAGTGTACAGAAGGCTACCAGCAGGTTCATCAGCGGAAAGGTAATGGCCAGACCGGAGATGGCCAGGGCTCCCACACCATGACCGATGAAAATACTGTCTATGATGTTATACAAGGAAGTCAGTGTCATTCCGATAATGGCAGGAATGGAATATTCTACCAGTAGTTTCCCGATAGGGGCTTCTCCCAATATATGCGGATTGTTTTCTTTCATGTACGTTTGTTTATTTTAATTTCCAAAGTTAGGAATATGAAGCAATATTTTAGAACTTTGTACCGTTAAATCAAACTAAACATACCAATGGACAAAACTAAATGCGTAGCAGCACTTTTTGATTTTGACGGAGTCGTGATGGACACTGAGTCACAGTACAGCATCTTCTGGAATGAGGTGGGAAAGAAATACCATCCGGAATACGAGGAATTCGGAAAAATCATCAAGGGACAGACGCTGCGGCAGATTTACGACCGTTATTTTCAGGGAATGGAGCATGAACAGGCTGAAATTACAGAAGGCCTGAACCGTTTCGAGACAGAGATGCGCTATGAATATGTGCCGGGAGTGGCAGAGTTCATGCAGAACCTTCGTGCCCATGGAGTGAAAATAGCTATAGTGACCAGCTCGAACGAGAAGAAAATGGCCAATGTGTATGCGGCACATCCTGAATTGAAAGACATGGTGGACCGGATACTCACGGCCGAGATGTTTCAGAAATCCAAGCCGGACCCCGATTGTTTTTTGCTTGGAGCCAAAGTTTTCGAAACTCTCCCGGCCAATTGCGTCGTGTTTGAAGATTCGTTCCATGGCATTCAGGCGGGAAACGCAGCAGGCATGCCTGTAGTGGGACTGAGCACCACCAATCCTGCGGAAGCCATTCAAAATCAGTGCGCCCGGGTGATTCCAGATTTCACCTGTTTTACGTATGAAGAAATGATGAACTTGCTGTAAGGCTTGTCTGATTCGGAAAAATCGGCTATTTTTGCGGAAATTTTATTAATTCAGAAGAAAACTATGGCAGGATATCTTTCTGGTGATACTCGTAAGGTAACGACTCACCGTTTGATTGAGATGAAACAGAGAGGTGAAAAGATTTCCATGTTGACCTCTTATGATTATACAATGGCGCAGATTGTAGACGGCGCAGGTGTGGATGTGATTCTGGTAGGTGATTCAGCTTCGAATGTGATGGCGGGTAACGTGACGACCTTGCCTATTACCGTGGAGCAGATGATTTATCATGGAAAGTCAGTGATGCGCGGTGTGAAGCGTGCGCTGGTAGTGGTGGATATGCCATTCGGTTCTTATCAGGCAGACCCGTTTGACGGGGTACGCAATGCTATCCGCATCATGAAAGAAACACATGCCGATGCCCTGAAGCTGGAAGGCGGTGAAGAAGTCATCGACGTGATTCGCCGTATCATCGGTGCCGGAATGCCCGTGATGGGACACCTGGGACTGATGCCTCAGTCTATCAATAAATACGGAACTTACGGTGTACGCGCCAAAGAAGACGCAGAAGCTGAAAAGCTGATTAAGGATGCGCGTCTGCTGGAAGAAGCCGGATGCTTCGCTCTGGTACTGGAGAAAATTCCGGCAGCACTGGCAACCCGTGTGGCTCAGGAGCTGACTATTCCGGTTATCGGAATCGGAGCCGGTGGAGGAGTAGACGGACAGGTATTGGTAGTGACTGACATGCTGGGTATGACCAAAGGATTCAGCCCGCGTTTCCTTCGTCGCTATGCCGACCTGAATACCGTGATGACCGATGCTATCGGACATTATGTAGCCGACGTGAAAGCTTGTGACTTCCCTAACGAGTCAGAACAATACTAAGATTATCACTTATAAGCCGCAGATGCATGGATTGCAAAGTCCGGTTCTTCCGGACAATTTAAAAGTCGCAGTCTGTGCATCTGTGTTTTCTATTAGATGTAGAAAAAATGTGGAACAAGAATTTTAATCTTTTGCTCATCGCTAATTTTTTCCTGTATACGGCAGTGTATATGCTGTTTCCAGCACTTCATCATTGGATGGTGTCAGAAGGAGGGTATACAGGATTTCAGGCCGGAGGGGCCATAGCCATCTTTGGAGCTTCTCTTTTTCTTTTGGGAGCTTTCAATAATTACCTGGTCGATACGTTTAAGCGTAAGAATGTGTGTACGCGCAGCCTTCTGCTGCTGGCGCTTTTGGGATTGTTGTATCCATACGCCGGAGAGTGGGGGATGATTTTCCTTTTGCGTGTGCTTCAGGGAGCCTTGTTTGGGGTGGTACTGATGGCCATGGGCAGTACCCTGGTCATCGATGTAACTCCCAGCCAATACAGAAACAAGGCCAGTGTGGTTTTCACCTGGTCGGGGGTACTCGGTATGCTGTGCGGCATCCTGTTGGGATATAATGCAGGCTGGTATCTTTCTTTCCAGCAGCAGATTTATCTTTTTGTGGGACTTTGTGCCCTTCCGGTCGTACTGGTTTCCATGGTGGAAGTCTGTTTCCGTGCTCCGTTGGACCTTCCGCTGCTGTCGTTCGACCGTTTTCTGCTTTTCCGTACCTTGATTCCGGGGCTGAACATGATGGTGGTTCCCTTCATTTTAGGGGTGCTGTTCAGCTCGATTTTCGATACTTTTTTCTACATTTGTATCATAGCCGGATTTATCGTCTTCCTGCTGCTGGACCGCGTGGTTCGCAAGCAAGTGAACGGCCGCCTGCTGAATGGTGTCGGACTGGTATTGATGTGCGTGGCAGTATGGCTGCTGGACTGTTCCACCGAAAAAGGAATGCTGATAGGAGCCGGTTTCCTGACCGGATTGGGCATGGGTTTCTCCCTGCTTCAGTTCTTGCGGATGATGATACGTCTTCCTTTGCACTGTGAGCGCGGAACGGGCTATCACACCTATCAGTTGCTTTGGGAGTCGGGCGTCATGCTGGGCGTGTTCTTCGGGAAATACACAGAAGACATCTCCGGACAACAGTTCCGGGCTGCATCGCTCATTCTGCTGGCAGGCCTGTTGATTTATCAGGCAGTGGTGCACGGCTATTTCATGAAACGAATGAAGAATAGATAACTTAACTAATATAAAGAATATGGCAGACGACAAGAAAATTATCTTTTCAATGGTGGGAGTGAGCAAATCATTCCAGAACAACAAACAGGTATTGAAAGACATCTACCTATCCTTTTTTTATGGCGCGAAAATCGGAATCATCGGTTTGAACGGTTCCGGTAAGTCTACTTTGATGAAAATCATTGCCGGAATCGAAAAGAACTACCAGGGTGAAGTGGTATTTTCACCGGGATATTCTGTAGGTTATCTGGCACAGGAACCTCAGCTTGACGACACGAAGACTGTGAAGGAAGTCGTGATGGAGGGAGTGCAGCAGGTGGTAGACACGCTGGCCGAATACGAAGAAATCAATCAGAAGTTCGGTTTGCCGGAGTATTATGAAGATCCGGAAAAGATGGACGCACTCTTTGCGCGTCAGGCCGAACTGCAGGATATTATTGACGCTACCGATGCGTGGAATCTTGACAGCAAACTGGAACGTGCGATGGATGCATTGCGCTGTCCGCCCGAAGACCAGCTGGTGAAGAACCTTTCGGGAGGTGAACGCCGCCGTGTGGCTTTGTGCCGTCTGTTGTTGCAGAAACCGGACATCCTGTTGCTCGACGAGCCGACCAACCACTTGGATGCAGAAAGTATTGACTGGCTGGAACAGCACTTGCAGCAGTACGAAGGAACGGTAATTGCCGTAACACACGACCGCTACTTCCTGGATCATGTGGCCGGATGGATTCTGGAACTCGACCGTGGTGAAGGTATTCCTTGGAAGGGAAATTATTCAAGCTGGCTGGAGCAGAAGACCAAGCGTATGGAAATGGAAGAGAAGACAGCCAGCAAACGTCGTAAGACGCTGGAACGCGAGTTGGAATGGGTGCGCATGGCTCCTAAGGCTCGTCAGGCCAAGGGTAAGGCTCGTTTGAATTCGTACGACAAACTCTTGAACGAAGATGTGAAGGAGAAGGAAGAAAAGCTGGAAATCTTTATTCCGAACGGTCCGCGTCTGGGAAACAAGGTTATCGAAGCCAAGCATGTGGCCAAGGCGTATGGCGATAAATTGCTTTTCGACGACTTGAACTTCATGCTGCCGCCTAACGGTATCGTGGGAGTTATCGGTCCGAACGGTGCCGGAAAGACGACGTTGTTCCGCCTGATTATGGGACTGGAAAGTGTGGATAAAGGCGAGTTTGAAGTAGGAGAGACTGTGAAAGTGGCCTATGTAGACCAGCAGCACAAGGACATTGACCCGAACAAGACCGTATACCAGGTAATCAGTGGCGGTAACGACCTGATTCGTATGGGTAACCGCGATGTGAATGCCCGTGCATACCTGAGTCGCTTTAATTTCTCTGGTTCTGACCAGGAAAAACTCTGTGGTATGCTTTCTGGTGGTGAACGTAACCGTCTGCACCTGGCCATGGCATTGAAGGAAGAAGGTAACGTGTTGTTGCTCGACGAGCCGACCAACGATATTGACGTAAACACTCTCCGTGCGCTGGAAGAAGGTTTGGAAGACTTTGCCGGATGTGCCGTAGTTATCAGCCACGACCGTTGGTTCCTTGACCGTATCTGTACCCACATCTTAGCTTTTGAAGGAGACAGTCAGGTGTTCTACTTCGAGGGTTCTTACACGGAATACGAAGAAAATAAGATGAAGCGTATGGGCAATGTCGAGCCGAAGCGCGTGCGTTATCGCAAGTTGATGGAAGATTAATTTTCTTTAATCGATAAATAAAAAGAAGCCTCTGGCAAGGAAACTTGCTGGAGGCTTTAAGTTTTTCAGATATTTTTTGTACATTTGGGGTATAGTTTATGAGTTCTTATAATGGTTGGAGGCATTGAAAAATGATAACACATCCTATATATAGTTATTCGCTTTGCATCGCCTTGCCGTTGATGCTGTTTTTCGGCTTTTATTTTATTTTTGCCCCGGTGCCGGACAAAGCAATCTTTAGCAATTATCTTCGTTCGCGTAGGGTAATGGGATTTGCCGTGCTATTGTTGGCTGCCAATTATTCCGTACATTTCTTTGCAGAAATCCGTTTCCAGAATGTGGATGCAGCCATCTTGATGAATCTGTCTACCTATTTCCTTTGTTACTGGCTTTTCAGTTCGGCGCTTACTACATTGCTTGATCGTTTCTATATTACGCGGCGGCGCTTTATGGTACATGTGTGTCAGTGGTTGCTGTTTACAGCCTTGTCGGGGGTGGTACTATTAGGATTGCCAAAAGGTTTGATTCAAAAAATGGGTATTCTGGTTATGTGCGTATGGCTGGTAACGTATGGATTTGTTCTGGCACGCCGGCTTATTCTGGCCTATCGTAGAGCAGTACGACTGTGTGATGATACCCATTCTGATAATGTGGGTGCTTATATACAGTGGTTGTCCATTTTTACTTATTGGGCGGTGATTTTTGGAGTAGGGTGTGGCCTATTGACCTTCCTTCCTGACAAATATGTGTATATCTGGATTCTGTCGTCTGTTCCTTTTTATATTTATCTTTATTGCTCCTATATGAACTATCTGTTGTTCTACGAGCAAGTGGAGCAGGTCTTCGAGTCGGAAATGCCATCGGAAGGAGATGTTTCAGCTATAGCGATAGGGGAAATGCAGGCTCTTCCTCCTAGTTTCTCTGACATTGCAGAAAGACTGGCTGTCTGGATAGAAGAGAAGGGCTATCTTAAATTAGGGCTGACACTGAAAGAGCTTTCAGAAATACTGAAGACTAACCGTACTTATCTTTCCAGTTATATTAAGCTGGTTTATCAGTTGTCATTCCGTGAATGGATTTCCAGTCTTCGGTTGGAATATGCAAAGACTATGCTGAAGGAATGTCCGGAATTGACGATTGCTGAAATTGCAGAAAAGTCAGGTTTCCAGTCGGCCAGCCATTTCATACGTCTGTTCAAAGAAAAAGAAGAGTGTTCGCCAGCCCGTTGGAGGAAGAAGTAAATCGGTAGCTGTACACAAAAATGCATTGAATAAAGAAATGAGAATGCTTTGAATGAGACAGATGGAATATCCTGTCAGGAATTGCAATGAATTTTAAATAATCAGGGGTAAATATTGGCTCTTGGATATTTTTCTTATCTTTGTATAAAGGCTTGAATCAAATAAGCATTTGCCGTTCCCCGTTATTCATTATTAATTGTTTAGTATGAAATATCCAATTGGAATACAAAATTCTGATTGCATCATGGAAGACGGTTATTTCATCAACTGGAAACAAGTATAAATAGAAACACATTAACTAATATGGAAAAGAAAATACCCTTTGCTTCTGATGTAATTTTGATTGATGCAGCTTTCCTTGACCGTGTGGGGAAGGATATGGCGGCACATTTCGCACCGTTGGTGGGGCGTGAACTACCTAAGGCTGATTTGGCCGTGTTGCTGGAGTGCCTGGTTTTGGATGCCGGAATTGAGCCGGGCAAGAATGAGATACAGGTAATTTTTGTGTATGATGAGGAGCATAGCCGGATGAATTTCTGCCTTCCTTCCGATTTGGAAAAAGAGGTTCACGGTATGGCATTCCAGAGCCGCCTGGGCGAGTTTGCGCTTTATGCTTTCCAGCCTTCGGATATGGCCCGTCGGGAGGACTTGTTTACGGAATCACTGCAACTGCTGACCGAATCGAAAGATGCACGCCGAATCATGCTGGTGCCCGATGAAGAGGGATATGGGACTGCTGTGGAGCAGCAGGCAGCAAAGATAAAGGGAAAAGATGGTGTGACGGTGTTCGGTATGAATCCTCCGGCACACGATTATGAATATTCCTTTGAAATGTTAGGATTTGCCATTCTTCAGTCGTTGGGCATCCGGGCAGAGGAACTTTAATCTTTGTGGAGGCATGTCGGATTTCCGTTTGAAAGCTTTCTATAGTGTGGCACGAAACCTTAGTTTTACCAAGGCTTCGCAGGAGTTGTTTGTGAGTCAGCCGGCAGTGACCAAGCATGTTAGGGAACTGGAGAGTCTCTATGGTGTGCGTCTGTTCGACCGGAAGGGAAATTCCATTTCGCTCACTGAGGCTGGAAAATTGCTGATGGAGCACTGCGAACGGATTCTGGACGATTACCGCAAGCTGGAGTACGACATGCACCAGTTGAACAATGAGTATGTGGGAGAGTTACGGTTAGGGGCCAGTACGACAATCTCACAGTATGTGCTTCCGCCTGTGCTGGCTGCTTTTACGGAGCGTTATCCCAAGATGAGTGTGTCATTGATGGATACCAATTCGCGCAATGTGGAGAAGGCTTTGCAGGAGCATACTATTGATGTGGGTATGGTGGAGGGAGTGTTCCGTCTGCCCAGCCTGCGCTACGACCCGTTCTTGTGCGATGAACTGGTGTCGGTAGTTTGTTCCCGCGGCCACTGGGCCGGAAAGGAGGAACTGACGCTGGAAGAGTTTGTTCGTGTGCCATTGGTGCTTCGTGAGCGAGGTTCCGGCACGCTGGATGCCATTGAGATGGTATTGGCAGAGCAGGGACTGAAGCTTTCTTCGCTGAACGTGCGGATGTACTTAGGCAGTACGGAAGGTATCAAGTCGTTCTTGCGGTGCAGCAACTGTATGGGTATCGTGTCAATCTGTGCTCTCGAGAGGGAACTGAAGGAAGGAGACTTTCAGGTGATTGACATTGAGGGCTTGCAATTCAAGCGGCATTTCTGTTTTGTATCGGCTCAGGGACAGGAGTCGGATACGGTATTGAATTTTATGCGTTTTGTCCGGCACTTCCTTTCCGGAAAGTAAAGGCCGGACAAAACGTCTCTTTTTATTTTTTTCCGAATTCAGGATCGATTTTCAGCAGGGCGGTAACGCCGAAGGTGGCCAGTGTGCAAACCATAATCCAGATGAAGAACAGCTGGTAGCCTAAAGTCTCTTGCATCCAGCCGGCTATCATGCCCGGCAGCATCATGCCCAAGGCCATGAAGGCGGTACAGATGGCATAGTGCGAGGTCTTGTGTGTGCCGTTGGCAAAATAAATAAGGTAGAGCATGTAGGCCGTGAATCCGAATCCGTAGCCGAACTGTTCCACAAAGATGCAGCTGTTCACGATGATTAAGTTGTCGGGCTGGGCGTAACTCAGGTACACATAGACAATATCGGGCAGGGAGATGGCCCATACCATCGGCCAGAGCCAGCGGCGCAGTCCGTGGCGTGCTACGGCAATGCCTCCCAGGATACCTCCCAAGGTGAGACCGACAATGCCGAGCGTTCCTTGGGCAAAGCCTATCTGTGCCGTGGTCATGCCGAGTCCTCCTTGTTCCACTGGGTCGAGCAGGAAGGGAATGCCCATCTTGGCTAACTGTGCCTCGGGCAGGCGGTAGAGCAGCATGAACAGAATGGCGGTAAGCGCCTGTTCTTTCTGGAAGAAGGAACGGAAGGTGAGCAGGAAATCGGTCAGTATGCTCCGGGCTTCTCCTTGTCGGGCGACCGACGGACAGTCCTGGTCAGGACAGGGCAGTACGAAGGAATGGTAGAGCCACAGAGCCAGCAGGCAGCCTGCTAACGTGAAGAAGGTGATGCTCCAGGCGTACGATGTGCGTCCGGTCATTTCTTCCAGCCAGCCGGCCAGCATAATGAGCAGTCCTTGTCCGGCGATGGTGGCAAAGCGGTAGAACGTGCTGCGGATGCCCACGAAGAAGGCTTGCTGATGCGTGGTAAGGCCTAACATGTAGAAGCCGTCGGCGGCGATATCGTGGGTGGCAGAACTGAAGGCTACGAGCCAGAATACCGCCAATGTGGTCTGGAAGAAATGGCTGGTGGGGATGGTGAAGGCAATGCCGGCCAGTCCGGCACCCAGCAGCAACTGGGTAGTGACAATCCACCACCGCTTGGTGCGGAGCAGGTCGACAAACGGGCTCCACAGAGGCTTGATGACCCAGGGCAGGTTCAGCCAGCTGGTGTAGAGGGCCACCTCCGTGTTCGAGATGCCCATTCGTTTGTACATCACCAGCGATAAAATCATCACAGCTACGTAGGGAAGTCCTTCGGCAAAGTAGAGCGAAGGTACCCAGTACCAGGGAGAGCGTGTGCGCATAGTCGTTCGTTTTTAGTATAACTTACGGATTTCAGCTCCCTGGTAGTAATGCAGCAGAATCTGGTCGTAGGAATATCCTTTTTCGCCCATCACGGCAGCACCGATCTGACAGAGTCCCACACCGTGTCCCCATCCGGCACCGGTCAGTTCGAACCATTCGGGCACTCCGTTCACTTCCGGTCCCTTGTCGACCACAAATGCCGAGCTGAACAGGTGAGTAGGTGAGAGGGTGCGGCGTATTTCCAGTTCCTTTCCGATGGTCATTGTTTTCAGGGTTCCTACAATTTTCAGCCGGCTGATACGTCCCGATTTTCCACGCTCTACGGGGATAAGGTCGAGTATCTCCCCGTAGTCGCTCTTGGTATGCGTGGCAATGAGTTCGGCCAGTTCGGCTTGCGTGTATCTCACCTTCCAGCGGTAGAAATCGTGTGTCTCCTGGTCGTAGTTGTTGAGTATCTGTGAAAGGATTTTCGGATCGGTGGTGTGGCAGAAAGACTCCGGACGCTGGCGTATCCATCGTTCGGCTTCTTCCTCTTGGGTGAGGTCGGACAGGGGGGCATCCGTGTCCAAGTCGCGCACGGCACTGAGGTAAGGATAATGCTTGTCTTCCCAGCAGTAGTTGAACTCTTCGGTCACTCCGCCGCAGCACTTCGAGAAACGGGCGTCGCAGATGGCATGCTTGTGCATGAGTACCTGGCCGCGTGTTTCTTTTACGGCTTCCACCACACTCTGGTTGGAGGCACGGGTAATGCCCTGATAGCGCTGGCAATGGTCGTCGGCGCATACGTCGAAGATGGTATGGTCTTCGCGGTCGTACCAGCGGATGTATTCTGTTTCAGTCTTGAGGAAGGGAAAGAAGTTGCTGCCCTGTTTGCTGAGGGCCTTCCGCTTTTCAATCTGTGCTAAAAGCCAGCTTCGGGAGATGACGGCATGGGCTTTCAGGAACTCCAGGGAAGAGGTGGCGTTCATCTCGGACGAGATGACGCTGGTGAGGTAGTCTTCTGCCGGCACCTGGTTGATGGCGGTAATCTTTCCTTCGTCGACCACCAGACGCAGGGTGCCGAGGAAGGTTTGTGTTTCCTGGCGTTCCCAGTGGAAATTGATACCGATGGTTACGTCTTCGAGTGAGAAGGAGGCATCGTCTTCCAACGGGGTAAAGGTCAGCTCTCGGTACACGTTTCCGTTCCAGGAAATTCCTCCTTCGTCGAAGGATACACGTTGCTTGCCCGATACGGTTTCTCCTTTGGCCAGAAACTTGGCATTGAGTGTAAAGGCTATTTCAAGGGCATTGACGATGCCCACGTTAATTTCAGGTTCTTTCATGATGCTTAATGTGTTACTTCGTGGTAGATTTGGCGGAGCGTGTCAGCGTCCAGTTTTTGAAGATCTTCTTCGCGGGCCGTCACAAGGATGCCGGCCATATCGAGGGCGCCGGGACTGACAATCAGCTGTGCGTCGCCTTCGGCAGTGTAGCACTGCGGACGATGGGCTGTGCGAGGAATGTAGACGGTGACAAATCCGTAGCGCGGGTCATTCCAGGCAAAGAGGTTGTAGCGTGGCTCGGTTTCTCCTTCGTGCAGGGGCAGGCTGTGCAGGTAGCTGTCAATCAGCCGTACACCTGTGGCCAGTCCTCCCTGGGTGATGAAGGCTCGAATTGGACAGAAGTATCCTTCGATGTCGTAGGCGATGCAGGACTTGTCGTCGGAGAGGGGTTCGAAACCTTTTTCTACCGCTGTGCTCATCAGTCTTTCCCATTGGCGGATGAGGGGCACATCTTCCTGGCGTACGGCCTGGAAATGGAAGTGGTCGGGGGCAGAAGCACCGCATTTGGCTCCGTTGTAGAATACGGTATAACCGCTGGCAAAGTGCTTCTCCAGCCAGTCGACCAGGCGTTCGGGCAACCGGCGCGAAGTTTTGTCGGCCAATGTCTGCCACTGGTGACTTTCCGTGGAGATGGTGAGGTGTCCCGGCAGGATGGGGTAAGGATTCAGTCGCAGGCTGAAAGGTTCGTCCAGCTGGATGCGGACAGACTCTTGCTCTTCCGGCTTGTGGCTCAGGCAGAGGAAGCAGGGACGGGCAGCGATGGAAGCCTTGTCTACTTTGGCACAGGTGGAAACGGCGCGTGCCGGATTGAACTGCACGGTGATGTCGTTCGTTCCGAGTGAAAGTGTGCGGGTCTGTACGTGCGCCAGTGCTTCGTGGTTTTTGCGGGCCAGTGGCCACGTGTCGAGCTGGTGACGGATGAAGGTTTCGGCAGAAGCCGCAGGGGCTGCATCTTCCCATGAAAGAGGGTGACGGAGCAGGGCCTGGCGTTTCCGTATTTCCAGGGTACGCAGGCTGTCTTTGTAGCTGTTGTTTTGGTTCTGCTTCTCGATGCTCAGGGCCGCGTCGGAATTGCCTTCCCAGCGACGGCACAAATAAAGTACGTCGTAGATACGTCCGATGTGGTATTCCCGGGAGAAAGCCAGTCCTAAGGCATAATCTTCGCCGTAGCTGGTGTTCGGCACACGGATTTTCCGCAGCAGCGGCGTGAAGAAAGCACGCGGAGCACCCAGTCCGTTGATGCGGAGGGCGTTGTTGTGTCCGTTGGTGTCAGTCCATTCCTTGTGGTCGATGACGCCCGGCGGCAATGTCTCCAGTTGGAAGTTGGTCATGCGGTAAGAGCCGATGACCATGGCGCAGCGCTCCCGGCGGAACTTGTCGACAATGGTCTGGAGGGTAGACGGACTGCTGTACAGGTCGTCGCTGTCGAGCTGTACGGCAAAGCGTCCGCAGAGAGGGTGATGCACACCCAGGTTCCAGCATCCGCCGATGCCCAAATCGTCACGTTCGGGAATGAGATGAATCACTTTTTCGTTTCCGGCGTATTGGGCAATGCACTCCGTGGTGCCGTCGGTAGAATGGTTGTCGATGACAATCAGGTTGAACGGGAAGTCTGTTTCCTGCTTCAGTACCGATTCAATGGCGTCGGCAATGGTACGGATACGGTTGCGTACGGGGGTGATGACCGAAGCTTCGTATGCAAACTCGCCTTCCGACAAATCGATTTTGCGCTCCACCGGAGGCAGGAAGGCATGAATGTTCTTCAGGTAATAAGTAAACGCCGTTTCCCGTTCCAGTTGTACGCTCCGGTTGCGCGGGTCTACGTAATCAAACTGTTTTTCGCCCGACAGGCGGGTGTCTTCTTCAATTTCGGTATAAAGAAACTCACGTATGTGTGTCAGTTCGTATTTCTGTGAAAGTGCCAGCCGCACGGCATACAAGGCAGAATACTGGTATTCGGGCTGGTGGGTGATGGTGTCGAACGCTTCCTGCAAGGCAGCCGTTTTGAAGAGCAGTACCGAGCCGAAGTCAAAGTCATCGCGCACGCTTCCCGGCTGGTAGTCGATGACCGGATGAGGCTTTCGCACTCCCTCTGTCACCTGATAATGGTCGGCATAAACCATGCCTGATTCTGGTGCGGCTAAGTAGTCGCACATGCGCTCCAGTGCCATGTAGCCCATATCTAATGTGTGGGGTTTGGTATAAATAAGGAGGTAGGGGGTACGAGTGAGGGCAAGCATCTGTCGGATGCCTTCGGTATGCTGGAAGGAGAAAGAGGGAAGAATATGGCATTTCTCCGTAGGAATGTCTTTGTCCTCCGGATGGTCAGTTAGTAGGAATATCTGGTCTGTTCGGGGACTCTCCGTCAGGCCTTTGATGGTTTTATTCTGCTGGTTATCACTCCCGTATAAAAGGAAGCAAGTTACTTGGTTATTCATAATTTAATACATTTATACGTACAAAGATAGGCAATATATCTTATTTTTTCCCTAACTTTGTACGCTAAATATGTGGAATATGCGCAGTGCTTTCGTTTAAGGAATCGGGAATGTCTCAGTACTTCCTCGAAAGTACTCTAGTACTTCCTTGGCAGTACTCCAGTACTTCAGGGGAAGTACTCCAGTCCTGACAAGAGAGGACTGGAAGTGAGTAAAAGCCTGTGGCATAAAGAAGTAAAGAGCGCTATGACGAAAAAAACTCCTTTATTAGGCAAAACATTGGGCGAGCTGAAAGCTATTGTGCAGGATTTGGGAATGCCTAAATTTACTGCCGAGCAGATTGCATCGTGGCTGTACGACAAGAAAGTAGGCTCCATTGAAGAGATGACAAACCTTTCGCTCAAAAACCGTGAGCGGCTGATGGAGAACTACGAGGTGGGGGCCAGTGCACCGGTGCATGAGATGCGTTCGGTAGACGGAACGGTGAAATACTTGTTCTGTACGCCCGAAGGTGATTACATAGAATCCGTATATATTCCCGATGACGACCGGGCTACTTTGTGCGTGTCGTCACAGGTGGGATGCAAGATGAACTGTAAATTCTGTATGACCGGAAAGCAGGGATACACGACCAGCCTGACAGCTGCACAGATTCTGAATCAGATTTATTCGGTGCCGGAACGGGATACGCTGACCAACGTGGTGTTTATGGGCATGGGCGAACCGTTCGACAACCTGGACGAAGTGCTGCGTGCCTTGGAAATCCTGACTGCCGATTATGGTTACAAATGGAGCCCGAAGCGTATCACGGTTTCTACCGTAGGACTGCGGAAAGGGCTGGAGCGTTTCCTGGAAGAAAGTGACTGCCACCTGGCCATCAGTCTGCATTCTCCTTTCCCTTCCCAGCGCAGGGAACTGATGCCGGCAGAGAAGGCTTTCTCCATTACCGAGATGGTAGAGATACTTCGTCGGTATGATTTCAGCAAGCAGCGCCGTCTGTCTTTTGAATACATTGTGTTCAAGGGGGTGAACGACAGCCTGATTTATGCCAAGGAACTGGTGAAGTTGCTCCGTGGACTGGACTGCCGGATGAACCTGATTCGTTTTCATGCCATCCCGAACGTGGATTTGGAAGGAACGGATATGGAGTCGATGATTGCTTTCCGTGATTACCTGACACAGCACGGCTTGTTTGCCACCATTCGCGCTTCACGCGGAGAAGATATTTTTGCGGCTTGCGGCATGCTTTCCACCGCCCAGCAGCAGGCAGAGAAAAAAGAGAAAGAAAGTGAAACCTTTTAATACAAGAAACATAATGAAACGAATGACATTTTACTTTGGGATGGCCCTGGCGGTGCTGTCGCTTGCTTCCTGCCGTAACGGGGGGAAGAGTATCATTACTCCGGTGTCAAGCGGACGTCCGTATGAAGTGATGGTGGTGGCCGATGACAAATGCTGGATGAGTCCGGATAGTGCACTGTTTCATGTGCTGGATACGGATGTGCCAGGATTGCCTCAGGCTGAACGCTCTTTCCGTATTTCGCGTGTGCGGCCTGACTTTTTTGACCGTTCGGTGCGTCTGTTCCGTAACATCATTATCGTAGATATTCAGGACATCTATACGCAGCCCAAATTCAAGTATACGCGTGATGCCTATTCGTCTCCGCAGATGATTATGACTATTCAGGCACCTAACCAGAAGGAGTTTGCAGACTATGTTTCGAAAAACGGTCAGGTGATTATTGACTTCTTTACCCGTGCCGAAATGAACCGTCAGGTGAAGTTGCTGGAGAAAAAACACAATGAAACACTTTCGGCCAAGGTACAGAGCATGTTTGATTGCGACATCTGGATGCCGGTGGAAATGGAATCGTACAAGCAGGGTGAGAATTTCCTGTGGGCTTCGAGCAACCTGAATGACTTGAACTTTGTGATGTATGCCTATCCGTTCCGCGACCACGATACGTTTACCAAAGAGTATTTCATTCATAAACGTGACTCCGTGATGAAAGTCAACCTGCCAGGTGCGCGTGAAGGCATGTACATGGAAACAGCCGATTCTATGTTTGTTGAGACGCGCAACAGTGCCGTGAAGGGAGACTATGCATTCGAGGCCCGCGGATTGTGGGAAATGAAGAACGATGCCATGGGTGGTCCGTTCGTATCGCATGTGCGGGTAGACCGTGACAATGCACGGGTTATCGTGGTAGAAGGTTTTGTCTATAACCCGGGTAAGCTGAAACGTGACCAGATTCGCAAGCTGAACGCGGCGTTATATACACTGAAGCTTCCTTCAGAAAAAGAAGTGTCGGAGATTCCGGTAGACAATTCCATCTCGGAAGAACAAATCAAACAAGAAGCTGAACAGAATAAGCAATAAATATGGAAAATCGTAAAATTAGAGTGGGAATCACTCATGGAGATATAAACGGGGTAGGCTATGAAGTGATATTGAAGACTTTCTCTGACCCCACCATGCTGGAACTTTGTACGCCGGTGGTGTACGGTTCTCCCAAGGTTGCTGCGTATCACCGCAAGGCCATGGAGATACAGACCAGTTTCAGCATTGTAAATTCTGCTGAAGAGGTGCAGGACGGAAGAGTGAACGTGGTGAACTGCATAGAAGAGGAGTTGAAGGTGGAACTGACCAAGCCGACTCCCGAAGCTGGAAAAGCGGCACTGGCTGCACTGGAAAGAGCGTTGGCCGATTACCGGGAAGGCCTGTTCGATGTGCTGGTGACAGCTCCTATCAACAAGCATACCATCCAGTCGGATGCGTTCCATTTCCCGGGACATACGGAATACATTGAAGAGCGTGTAGGTGAAGGACAGAAGGCCTTGATGATTCTGCTGAAGGGTGATTTCCGTGTGGCACTGGTGACTGGCCATGTACCCGTGCGTGACATTGCCGGTGAACTGACCAAAGAACTGATTATGGAAAAGATGGAGATTTTCCATCGTTCGCTGAAGAAAGATTTCGGCATCGACAATCCGCGTATTGCCGTGTTCTCACTGAATCCTCATGCGGGAGACAACGGACTGTTGGGAACGGAAGAGCAGGAAGTGATTATTCCGGCCATGAAGGAAATGATAGCTCGTGGCGTGCAGTGCTTCGGGCCGTATCCTGCTGATGGTTTCATGGGCTCAGGCAATTATACGCATTTCGACGGTATTCTGGCCATGTATCATGACCAGGGACTGGCTCCGTTCAAGGCACTGGCCATGGATGAAGGAGTAAACTTCACCGCCGGCTTGCCTATCGTACGCACCTCACCTGCTCACGGTACGGCATACGATATTGCCGGAAAAGGCATTGCTTCGGAAGATTCTTTCCGTCAGGCAGTGTACGTGGCCATGGATGTGTTCCGCAACCGTGCCTGGGAAAAAGAAATCAGTGCCCGTCCGTTGCGCAAGCAGTATTATGAGAAACGAGATGACAGTGATAAACTGAAATTAGACAGTATAGAAGAGGAATAACATGAAGTTTGCAATCATATCAGCCGGGGAAGGTTCCCGGCTGGCACAAGAAGGAGTTCAGTTGCCCAAACCACTGGTGCAACTGAACGGTATGGCCATGATTGACCGTCTGATTCACATCTTTGCGAAGAACGGAGCAGAAGAAGTGGTGGTCATAATCAACAATGAGGTGGCTTTGACAAAGGAACACCTGAGCAAGCTGGAAAAAACATCGGAAGTGCCTTTGCGGGTTATTGTCAAGACAACGCCCAGTTCCATGCACAGTTTTTACGAACTGAGCCGTTACCTGAAGGACGACCGTTTCTGTCTGACTACGGTCGACACGATTTTCCGGGAAGAGGAGTTTTCACGCTTTATTGATGCTTTCAAGGCTTTTGAAGGGGATGGCATGATGGCCGTTACGGATTACATCGACGACGAAAAACCGTTGTATATCGGTACGGACGAAGACCGCAATATTACCGGTTTCTATGATACTTTGCAGCCTGATACGCGTTACATTTCAGGGGGAATCTATTGCCTGTCGCCCAACTCAATCGTGACATTGGAGAAATGTATGGCGCAGGGTATGTCGCGCATGCGTAATTTTCAGCGTCAGCTGGTAGCCGACGGCCTTCGGCTTAAGGCTTATCCTTTCTCAAAGATTTTGGATGTGGACCATGCGGGGGACATTGTAAAAGCAGAGGCTTTTTTGAACGGACAAGATTAAAAACAGAATAAGCAACATTGATTTTTTGCGTAAAATCTAGAAAATAAGAATAACAAGATAGAATGTGTAAAAGAGGAGAGAAGATTCGGGTGATCGGTGTGAGCCGTGGTAATGAATATTCCCCGAATCACGTAGACAATGATGCGGCAATCCTTCGGCTTGCGGCAGAAGCATTGGAGAGAATGGGGTGTGAGGTGACAATTTATCCGGAAAAGGAATTTGTTGCTCAGAACATAGAGGGTGAATTTATTTTCGACATGGCTCGTGACCGCGCCACCATTGAGCGGTTGAAGAAACTGGAAGACGGGGGTGCCCTGGTGGTGAACTCTGCGTATGGCATTGACAACTGTGTCCGTCAGCAGATGACGGAGCTGCTGGTGGCAAATGAAGTGCCACATCCCCGGAGCTTTATTATTTCTACTGACGAAAAATTTACTCCTTCCGTGTTCCCTTGCTGGATTAAGCGAGGCAATTCGCATGCCATGGTGAAAGAAGACGTGGTGTACGTGGAATGTCGGGAAGAAGCAGAAGTGGTGATGGCCGATTTCCGGAAACGGAACATTCCGGTGGCGGTGGTCAACGAGCACCTGGTGGGAGATTTGGTGAAATTCTACGGGGTACAGGGAACGGATTTCTTTTATACCTTCTATCCAACGGAACAGTCACACAGCAAGTTCGGACTGGAAGCCATTAACGGAGCCACGAGAGGTTTCCCATTCGATGTCAAGCAGCTTCAGGCATACGCCAACAAGGCAGCCGAGGTACTGAATGTGCCTGTATACGGAGGCGACTGTGTGGTATCAGCTACCGGTGAAATCCGCATCATCGACTTTAACGACTGGCCCAGCTTTGCCCGTTGTCGTGAAGAAGCCGGACCTGAAATCGCCAAGTGTATCTATAATCGTATTATCCACAAATTAGAAAAATAATGAGTACGGAGAAAAAAGGAGTAGAGGCTTCTTTCAAGTCCATGGATACAGAAGAGTTTCTGGACATCCATTTCAATCGCCCGATAGGTTATGTGTGGGCGTTGTTTTTCCAGCGTTTCGGGGTACATCCCAATGTAGTGACCATTCTGTCCATCATTTTAGGCGTAGCGGCAGGAGTGATGTTTTACTATCCTGACATGACGCATACGCTGATTGGTATTTTCCTCTTGATGTGGGCCAACCATTATGATAGTTGCGACGGGCAGCTGGCACGTATGACCGGCAAGAAAACCCGTTGGGGACGTATGCTCGACGGATTTGCCGGCGACCTTTGGTTCATCACCATCTATGCCGCCATCTGTCTGCGCCTGATGAACCAGCCGCTTCCTTTCCATCTGGGAGAGGCTTCCGGACAGACCTGGAGTATTTATATCTGGCTGATAGCCTGGTTCTCAGGTACGGTGTGCCATAGCAAGCAATGCACGCTGGCCGATTATTACCGCAACATCCACTTGTTCTTCCTGAAGGGAAAGGCAGGTAGTGAGCTGGATAACTTCAAGCAGCAACGTGAGATTTTCCATAGTCTGCCGTGGAAAGGCAACTTCTGGTGGAAGGCCTTCCTGTATTTCTATGGCAATTATACCCGCAAGCAGGAACAGATGACTCCCAACTTCCAGCGTTTCTACGCCTTTGTGCAGGAACGTTACGGTGACAACATTCCTCAGGAGTTGCGCGATGAGTTCCGTGCCCTGAGCTTGCCGTTGATGAAGTACACCAACATCCTGACATTCAATACCCGCGCGATAGCCCTTTACATCAGTTTGCTGATAGGAGAACCGTGGTTGTATTTCATTTTCGAGATGGTGGTGATGACCAGCCTGTTTGTATACATGCGTCGTCGTCATGAAGCCTTGTGCGCTTTCCTTTACCATAAATACGCCAAGTGATGAAGGAAAAGTTTCGGAATATATTCTGGTTTTTCGGTATCTTTGCCATTGTGGTCATGCTCTGTACGTTCGACATGGACTATCAGGAGCTGTGGCAGAACTTGCGCAAGGCAGGGGTGTGGTTTCCGGCCGTGATTCTTCTGTGGGTGTTCATCTATTACCTGAATGCCTGGTCATGGTATGTCATTATCCGCGATGGAAAACATGCCAAGGTGCCCTTCTGGAAGGTCTATAAGCTGACCATATCCGGTTTTGCCCTGAACTATGCCACTCCGGTGGGACTGATGGGCGGTGAGCCGTACCGCATCATGGAGCTTACGCCTTACGTAGGTGCCAGCAAGGCTACCTCATCGGTTATTCTCTATGTGATGATGCACATTTTCTCCCATTTTTGGTTCTGGCTGGTATCGGCGGTGCTCTTCGTGATTTTTGAGCCGATGAACTGGGGATTGGGCATCATGCTGGCGGTCGTGGCGTTTGTCTGCTTGCTGGCCATTTATTTCTTTATGAAAGGATACCGTAACGGGATGGCGGTGCGCACGTTCAAGCTGTTGTGTCACGTGCCTTATGTGAAGCGTTGGGCCAGCCGTTTCCTGACCGAAAAGAGAGAAACATTGGAGCGGGTAGACGCACAGATAGCTGAATTGCACAAGCAACGGAAAAGCACGTTTTATGTGGCGCTGGGACTGGAGTTCATGGCACGTATCGTAGGTTGTGCCGAAGTGTTCTTTATCCTGAACATTCTGACTGACCATGTGAGCTTCCTGGCTTGTATCCTGATTATGGCCTTCACTTCCTTGTTTGCCAACCTGTTCTTTTTCTCGCCCATGCAGCTTGGAGCACGCGAGGGAGGATTTGCGCTGGCGGTAGGCGGACTGGCCATTCCGAGTGCGTTTGGCATCTATACGGGTCTGATTACCCGTGTGCGTGAATTGATATGGATTGTAATTGGCGTGTTGCTGATGAAGGTCGGCAACGGCACCCCAAATAAGACTAAAGATGAGTAAACTGACAGATGTAAAAGGCGTAATCTTTGATTACGGAGGAACAATCGATACAAACAGCCGTCATTGGGCGGAAGTATTGTGGAGCAAGTATGAAGAGTTTCAGGTGCCGGTGGACAAGGCAAGTTTCCGCGAGGCATACGTGCATGGAGAACGTACGCTGGCCCGTGTGCCATTGGTCAAACCGGAGCATAACTTCCACGATGTGTTGCGCATCAAGACCGACATTCAGGTGAACTACCTGGTGGAACAAGGCAAGCTGGACGAAGAAGAAGCCCGCCGGGAAAACTATGCGGAAAAAGTGGCCGACAGCTGCTACCGTTATGTGTTGGACGTGCTGGAACGTACCCGTCCTGTAGTGAAGGCACTTTCCGAACGCTACAAGCTGGTGCTGGTATCCAATTTCTATGGAAATATCCAGACCATTCTGAAAGACTTCGGTTTGTTTGATTTCTTTGCCGACATCATCGAATCGTCGGTAGTGGGAGTGCGCAAGCCCGACCCTGCCATCTATCGCCTGGGCGTGGAAGCCATGGGACTGCCTGCCGAGAATGTACTGGTGGTAGGTGATTCCTTCTCCAAGGACGTGGTACCCGCAAAAACCGTGGGTTGCAAGGTGGCCTGGCTGAAAGGTGAAGGCTGGGGCAACGAAGAAATAGATGAAACACTTCCGGATGTAATCATCACCGATTTGCCGGAACTCTTGTCGTATGTATAAAGGAGGGGCACGGATGAAGAAAAAAGGAATTGCCCTGGTGGAACGCCAATACCTGTTCCCCTTTGTACTGATTACGTCCCTCTTTTTCCTGTGGGGATTTGCTCACGCCATTCTGGATGTGCTCAACAAGCATTTTCAGGAGTTGCTTACCATTACCCGTACCCATTCGGCTATGATTCAGGCTACGATGTACATGGGATATTTCATCATGGCCATTCCGGCCGGATTGTTTATCAACCGTCACGGATACCGTAAGGGTGTGGTGCTTGGTTTGTTGCTCTACGGAATAGGCTCGTTGTTGTTCATTCCCGGACAATATATAGCTTCGTTCAATATGTTCCTGTTCTCGTTATTCGTCATCGGATGCGGACTAACCTTCCTGGAAACAGCCGCCAATCCGTATGTAACCGAGTTGGGAGCACGGGAAACGGCTGCCAGCCGACTGAATTTCGCTCAGTCATTCAACGGGCTGGGATGTATCTTTGCACCGATTCTGACCGGTCTCTTGCTTTTCTCCGACGAAGACAAAGGAGCAAGCGGCAATGTGGCTCTTCCGTATGCCGTAATGGGAGTGATTGTCCTGCTGGCTGCGCTGGCTTTTATGCGCGTACGTCTGCCGGAAATTCCCCATGAGGAGGAAGTGGATAGTGAAGGTCATCGCGTAGGTCTGTGGGCGCATAAGCTTTTTGTGTTCGGACTGGTAGCGCTATTTGCCTACGAAGTCTCCGAGATTTCCATCAATAGTTTCTTTATCAACTACGTGACGGAGGTTGGCTGGATGAATGCCCGCGATGCCTCGCTGGTACTTTCGTTCGGTGGATTGGGATTGTTCATGGTAGGACGTTTCGTGGGAAGCTGGATTATGCGCCGTGTCCGTGCCGAGAAGATGCTTTTCTGGTGTGCTACGGGGACGGTCATCACTACTTTGCTGGTGATTTTGGATTTAGGCTCCGTGTCGTTCGTAGCCCTGCTTTGCGGTTATGCTTTCGAAGCCATTATGTTCCCCACCATTTTTGCTCTCTCCCTGAAAGGTTTGGGCAGCCATACGAAGCGTGCCTCTTCTTTCCTGATGATGTCGCCGGTGGGCGGTGCCGTAGGTCCGGTACTCATGGGACTGGTAGGAGACTATGCCGATATGCACTGGGCATTTATCGTACCTTTCGTCGGCTATGTAGTGGTGTGGTTCTATGCCCGCCACATGATGCAGCAGAAAAACTAATGCCACTTTCCTTTACGGAAAGCATATATAAAAGAAGCGCGGAACTCTTCTGTGTCTCCCGACACCGTGAGAGTTCCGCGCTTCTGCGGTTAGTGATAATTATAGTAAGTTATTTGTTTTGAGGAGCCTGTGGACATACCGGGCATACATTCGGACATCCCGGTGCGGGCATCTTTCCCGGCTTACCCATTTTTCCATGTCTCATCGGAAAGTTTCCTTTGTGCATTTTTCCCGGGCGAGGCATGCTGAACACCTTTTCCAGCTGGCGGGCATTCAGTATTTTCTTGAATGAAGCGTAGTACTTCTTCTGGGTATCGAGCACTTTCTGACGAACTTCAAAGCGCTGTTCGATGTCTTGTTGAATCTGTGCGTCAGTACGTTCGCACGGTTTTACTTTATTTTCTTTTGCGGCTGGACGGCATTCTTTCAAGGCGGTCAGGTATTCCTTGTAGAGAGAAGTAAACTGAGCTAATTTGGCATCGTCCAGCATCAGTTGTTTTCCCATACGCTGAGCCTGTGCTTCCATACGTTGTTCCGGAGTAAGTTTTACCTTGTAAGGCTTTTCGGCTTTTTCCGGACAAACCTGACGTGCAGCATTTTGTGCCATTACACTTCCAAAACCTAAACATACGGTAAGAATCAATGTAGATAATAAACGAGTTGTTTTCATTGTAGTCAAAATTTAAAAGTGAATAATCATTTTCAGTGCACTTACGACTTTAAGACAATGAATCCCTCTCGTGGTTTATTGGGAAAATGCTTTTTTAACATTTTAGGGTGATTAAATTTTTGAAGTGTGAAACCCTTTGATGAAAGTTGTGAAAATGTAAACTAGCTTAGTAAGATGAATGCAATCAATTCTTTTTTCTTTCCAAAAGATGTGGAAAATATCACTGAATCAGCATATTCTCAACCTCTTCCAGGCATCCGTCTGTCTTTTCTGGAGTGATATGTAGCAGGCGAGCCAGCAGGGAATAAATCGATACATTACGGAATTTCGGAGCCTCGTATCCCTTCTTGAAATCCGGTCCGCATGCCCGGAACATCACTTGCATATCGTCGTAGGTCGGGTCGAATCCATGGGCGCCCGGAAGTGTCTTGTTTCCTTCTTCCACCAGCCAGCCTAAATCAGGCAGCACAATGATGTCGCCCACACGTGGATTGCTTCCATAGTTCAAATAAGCAGGAATATCTTCTTTTTTCCATACCCGTACGTGATTCAGTCCCTGTAATGCCTGATACACGGAGTCGCGGTATTCCGGTTTCGTATAAATCTGTGCCGGAAGATTCCCGTCAATCAAGGAATACCATTTTTCGTTCAACAGGTGCTTGATGGGTACAAAGCGGTCTGCGCTGACAGTCGCCATTCCGTGGTCGGACGTCACAATCAGGTTGATGTCCTTTCCGAAAGGCAAGCTTTGAAGTCCTTCCCATAAGTATTTCATGAGGGCATCCAGCTCTTCCACGCAGCAGCGTGTTTCCTTGCTGTGCGGACTATAAGTGTGTCCGTAGGTATCAGAGTCTTCGAAATAAATCATAACCAACTGGGGACGTTCTTCTTCCGGCAGCTTCAGCATTCTCAGTGCTTCTGCCACACGCTCCGTCTGGGTGAGCCGGGGTTTCTGGTCGTACACGTGATAGTAGGTGGGGTGCTGTCCTTTTACGGAAATGTCAGAGCCTACCCAGTAGATGTTTCCCGTCTTGATACCCTGCTTCTGTGCGGTAATCCAGATAGGTTCTCCGCCATAATAAGACGCATCGTTGCGGGTTTTCAGATTGTTCATCTTGTAAAGTTCCTGGCGCTTCGGGTCCCAGAACGTATTGGCTACGATACCATGGTGGTCGGGCACCAGTCCCGTAGCAATGGTATAGTGGTTGGGGAAGGTCTTCGAAGGGAACGAGGGAATCATGGTGGCCTTTACACCTTCACGAGCCATTCGGTCGAAGAACGGCGTGTCGTACATCTGCGGGTAGTCCCAGCGAAACCCGTCGAGGGATACAATGACGGTGTAGTGCTTTCCGGCCCACATAGAGAGGCAGATGCACCACATCATACACAGCGAGATAAGTTTTTTCATAAGTCTGGTTATTGTTAGAGGATGATAAAAAGAAAGGTGTATTGCCGTTCTTTTGTGGGCAATACACCTTTTATGTAAAGGGTTAGTCTTTCATTAGAAAGTCAGTCTTACACCCACCTGGCAGTGCCAGCGTGAGCTGATGTCGTTTTTAGTGAGCACGTTGCTTTGGTCTTTGAATGTGTATTCTGGAACTAGAATTCCATCAGCATTAGTGCTACCTGATACAGTGACTGGAGTCAGGTTGTAAGGCAAATAATAGTTGGCACCCCACTTCTTGTTCAGCATGTTGGCAAAGTTGATAACATCAAATGTCACTTGAATCTTGCTACCGCGTTCTTTCAGGTAGAAGATGTCTTGAGCTACGTGCAGATTGATTTCATGCTCCCACTTAGTGAGGTTTGAATTGCGCTCGGCAAACTGTCCACGATGATTCTTGGCATAATCATCGTTCAGAATCCATTGGCGGAAAGCTTCACGGCTTTCTTCTTTTGACATAATCAAGTTGCCTTGTTTGTCAAAGTTGTCCACAAAGTTCATGTCCTCCAATTCTTTATCTGTCGGAATATATAGTAACGTGGTTCCTCGTGATCCGTCACCATTGAAATCTTTTGCGTCATCATATGAGAGACTATAACGTCCACCCGGAGAAGCATTGTAAGTGATTCCCACTGTAGTGCTCATCCATCCGTTCAGGTACTTAGGAGTTGTATAAGATGCTTGTAAGGAGATGCGGTGAGGAATATCGAAGCGTGAATATCCCAATTCTCCTTTAGAGTTGCTGTCTTTAGAGTAGTTGTACTGCCAGTTAGAATAGGCTACTGAACTTGTTCCGTCATTGACAGACTTGGAATGTCCGAAGGTATAAGAACCTGATAAGTCAAGACCAAAGTTGAAGTGTTTCTCTAACATAACCGAGAAGTTATAAGAGTAACCTTCATTAGTATTTTTCAGGTTGATGATGCTATTATAGTTACTTGATACTTGATTATAATAGGGTACGGCTGATTGCTCAAGTCCAGGAATAGCATATACTTTCCCTACTTCCTCAATAGCTAGGTTTTCAAAGAACACGTTGTTTAGTGTTTTTGAATAAATACCTTCAATTGTAAGTTTTACATCACCAGGTAATTGTTGTTCTAATGCAAGGTTGGTACGAAATACTTGTGGGTATTTGAAGTCTTTATCTACGACTGCGATGTCAACAATGGGTTTCCCAGATACGGCTTCGTATGGATTTTTTGCATAATCTTTCATTCCAGGAACAGCCACATATTTCTCATTCAATGTAGTGCCTTTCTGCTCCATACCGTTGTTGGTGAATGAGTTGTTCAGCCATACGAACGGCACACGTCCGGTAAACAGTCCCAATCCTCCGCGGAGTAGCGTACGGTGGTTTTCATTCAGGTACCAACGGAATCCTACACGTGGGGATACGAGTACTTTGGCTCCTGGCATTTCGCCTACGCGAGCTTCCCATCCTTGTTGGGTAGCAAATTCATTGAAAGAAACATTGGTGGTTGGATCATTGAAGATAACTGGAATATCAAAACGTATACCATAAGTCAGCTCAAAATTATTGGTCACGTTCCACTTGTCTTGAGCATAAAAACCAAACTGCCCTGATTTCATCGCTGGGGCATAGCTTAAGTTTCCTCCGGTCAAGGTTGGATCTGTGTATTTATATCTGAATTCATAGGGGTTGTCATTGAGAAAGTCTTCAATGCTATTAAAATACCATGCTCCGTTATTACCTTGCATAAAAAGGTTCTGCATGCGGTAGATTTCGTTGTGTGTACCGAAGGTAAATGTATGGTTGCCTTTGTACCAAGAAAGGTTATCTTCAAATGTATAGATATCTTGGTTCAAGTAGTTGGCACCTGAAGAATATTCAGTACCCATATCTATCTTGGTATTATTGTTGTCGTTAGCCGACTTGATTTGTACGGTTGCACTGTTGTAGTCAATGTCGCGATTGTCGCGCACGAAGCTGGCAGACGCACGCAATTCATTGTAGAGAGATTCTCCCAAATGCGAGTTCAATTCGGCTACGATAGAATTAGTCTTGTTGTTCATACGGTAACCGCTACTGTTGAATCGGAAGGATGATGAACTCAAGCTCAGGTTGTCATCGTAAGAGTTGTTATGCTGGTAACGGATGGCAAGTTTGTGGTTCTGGTTGATGTTCCAGTCAATACGTGCCAATAATCCAAATGATTTATTTTCTATGTCACGCGGGCCATATGTTTCCTTGATGCCAGTATATTCTTGATATTTGCTGATAATCCGATCCGCCATGTCCTGGGTCAGATAATTATCAATATAACCCGGATAGATGTTGTTTGGATATACATCAGACTTATGTTCTGCACTTACGAAATAGAAAAGTTTATTTTTGATAAGTGCTCCTCCAATAGTACCTCCGAATGTACGAGTGTGCTGTTCTCCAAGTTTCTGTTTTTCATAATCACGTGCAGCATTATATTTCCCGTACATGTTTTCGTTGGTGAAATAAGAATAAGCTGTTGCTTGGAACTTGTTAGTACCCTGCTTGGTAATGGCATTGATACCACCTCCGGTAAATCCGCTCTGACGTACGTCGAAAGGAGCAACGACTACCTGAATTTCCTGGATGGCATCCATCGAAATCGGGTTGGCACCTGTCTGGCCACCGTTAGTTCCAGATGCTGACAAACCGAACACGTCGTTACTTACTGTACCGTCAATCTGGAAGCTGTTGTAACGGTTGTTTGAACCGGCGAATGTGATACCTCCATTCTTCGATGTAGAAGCCATTGGCATATTTTTTACAATGTCATATACATTGCGGTCTACTGTCGGCGTGCTGGTGATTTTTCCTGTAGAGAAGTTGTGTGCAGCTCCGGCATTCGCTTTTGCATCGGCTACGACTACTACTTCGTCCAACAGTTCTGAACTTGGTTTCATTTCGGCATTCAGGCTGAGTGTGTTACCCAGTTCAAGTGAAATACCTGTAAATGCAGTTTTGTTGTAACCTACGTATGAGATTTCAATTTTGTAGGGACCACCGGTACGCATACCTTGGATGGTGTAACGTCCATCTACGTTTGTTACTGCACCGTAGAGAGTACCTGACGGTTCGTGGATAGCTACCACTGTAGCACCGATAACCGGAGCTTTGGTTTCATCTAAAACTTTTCCGCTGATAGCAGAAGTTGTTACCTGAGCATTTGCGCCAACAGCCATGGCTGAAACGACTAATGCGGAAAACAGGAATTTGGAATGATGTACCATAAAATTTTAATTAAATTGTAAATCTATTTTCGCGTTTTAATTCGCTTAATACTTTGTAGTTAAGTTCGTTGAATCTTTTTGTATTACTTGTTTTTTCTGTTGCAAAGTTAAAAAATCTTTTCAACGAATAATTAGAGAGTGGACGATTTAACAAATTAGGCAGTCGATAATTAACTTTTTTATTTTCCTGTCGGATAGGGAATATAGAACGACAGATTCCTTTTTTCTTGATTTTGTGTGAGTTGCATAATTCAGGTAATATGTAATAAGTTTGTAATTTGTGGACTGATGAAAGAAGAATCTGACAAGGTTATTGTATGAATCCTGAATTTATTTTCATTTTGCTTTGTGGTTGACTTTATTATGGACATTTGTTTTTTTGTCTATTTTTGCAGAATGAAAGTAAGAGTTTATCAATATGAAACAAAAATTGGAGGAGAATAAAGGAATTCCGGCTTCGTTATTGTGGATACTGGCCATTATATCAGGACTTTCTGTGGCGAATCTGTATTATAATCAGCCGTTGCTGAATCGTATTAGTGAAGATTTGGCCATCTCGGAGTTTACAGCCAACCTGATACCTATGACCACACAGATTGGGTATGCGTTGGGATTGTTGTTTATTATTCCTTTGGGGGATTTGTACAAGCGGAAGAATATCATTGTTATTAATTTTCTCTTGTTGTCGGTGGCGACTTGCAGTATAGCCATGTCTGTGAATGTATTTTATATCTTGCTGGCTTCGCTGGTGACAGGGATTTGTTCGGTCATGCCACAGATTTTCATTCCGATTGCTGCACAGTTCTCACTGCCACAGAATAAAGCACGCAATGTGGGGATGATGGTCAGCGGTCTGCTGACCGGAATTTTGGGTTCACGGGTAATCAGCGGTTTTGTAGGCGAATACTGGGGATGGCGTACGATGTATTATATTGCAGCCGTTATTATGCTGCTTTGTATTTTTGTGGTAGTTCGGGTGTTGCCGGATATGCCACTAAATTTCAAAGGCACGTACAAAGGACTGATGAAATCGCTTTTTACGCTATACAGGGATAATTCTACCATTCGTTTGGTTTCTGCACGGGCCGGACTTTGTTTTGGTAGTTTTCTGGCGTTGTGGGCGTGCCTGGCCTTTAAGTTGAGTGGGGAACCGTTTTATGCAGGAAATAACATCATCGGCATGCTGGGACTGTGTGGAGTGGCCGGTGCACTGACGGCTTCTTTTGTCGGGAGTTTGGTACATAAGTTTGGAGTGCGCTTTTTTACTTTTGTTGGTTGTTCGCTCATCATTGCAGCCTGGATAATCATGTTTATTTTCCAGAATTCTTATTTAGGTTTTATCGTGGGAATTATCGTGATAGATATCGGTATGCAATGTGTGCAGATAGGTAATCAAACCTGTGCGTTGTCGCAGGCTCCCAAGGCGACCAACCGCGTGAATACCATCTTTATGACGACTTATTTTGTGGGTGGTTCACTGGGAACTTTTCTAGCCGGTACTTTCTGGCACGCTTGGGGCTGGACCGGAGTGGTATGTGTAGGAATCGGCCTGACACTGATTTCACTGCTTGTGACGCTTTTTACTCGAAACTGATTATTCAAATGAACGAATATATATGAAAAAGAATGTGATTTATTTGAACGACTGGCTGGCTATTCATCCGTATACGACAGTTTGTTCTTCAGATACGTTTTTTGTGGAGTTGGCCAACAAACTTTATGCGGCATGTCATTTGGAGGAATTGCCTGAGACGTTTCGCAAGAATTTAAGTTTGTATGTGGCAGCTTATCTGGAAGACATAATTTCCGGCCTGGGATTGTGGCAGGGGTTTACCACTGCTCATGCCCGTTTGTATGGCAGGTGTCTTCCATTTTATCCTACAGGGAAAGATTATATGAAAGGAGAAGTGAACCTGGAGGATATACGTTTTATCATTTGGAATACTTGGCAGAAGGCTCCTTACTCACACGGGTATGTAAATCCGCTGGATACCTCAATCTTAAAGCAGGCACAGGCTTTCCTACCTTTACTGGAGGAAGCTTATGAGGTGGCTCCGGAGAATGAGTTACTGAAGGATTATTTTGCCGGCTATGCGGATGAAAAAGAGGCTGACCGGAAATTATCATGGCTTTTCGGGCACACTTACCTTACGGAGCCTTCTATGTTGCCTTACATTGAACGGGTGGCACCGGACGACCGTTTTATTATTCCTACGGGTCCTTTGGCGTTGTTCCTTCACGAATGGATTGAGTTGTTGGCTGGTAAGCAGGCAAAGTGCTGGAAATCGGTTCCTCGTCTGTATCAGGAGGAAAAGGAAATGCCGGAAACTGTTTTGCAGAAGAATGCGGAGATTTATCGTCTCTTTACCCTGTGGACTGGCGGGCGGAAGATTATTTATCTCAACGGCTATGCGTCATTGAAACGCTTCCTGGTAGAGATTCTGCAGTGGCCGGATGATGAAAATCACACCTTGCCGCAGATGAAGAGTTGCCGGAACTTTGTATTGATGGTGGATGAGCAGAAAGGGCTTTTGCTGGCGAAGGATGTGTGTGAATACATCGCCGACACGGAAAATCCTTATTATGATCAGGAAGAGGCATCGCAAAATGCATTCCGGATGTTGACGGAAGAGATGCTTTGTCCGCCGGACTTGTTGCATTATTGCATTGAGAAAAACTTGCTGCCCGATGCAGAATTGCCTGAAGTAGGAGAGAAGATGCTGGTGAAACTGAATGCGGACTTTATTGCGCGGCATTCATTACTGTATTATTATCGCGGCGATTGATTTTGTCGAGTATATATCATAAAAAAAGCACGAACCGAAATTCGTGCTTTTTTTATGTTAATGGATATAGAATTAGCAAACCTTGTGTGAACCGTCGCTGATAACTACATCGTATACTTTCGGGCTGCGACCGAATTTTTCTTTGAAGCGTTCTTTTGCAGTAGAAATGAATGTTTCGTACAATTCATTCTTAACCAGGTTGATGGTACATCCACCGAATCCACCACCCATTACGCGTGAACCAGTAACTCCACAGTCAAAAGCAATATCGTTCAGGAAGTCGAGTTCTTCGCAGCTTACTTCATACAGCTTGCTCATGCCATGGTGAGTTTCATACATTTTCTGTCCCACTGTTTCGTAGTCGCCTTTTTCCAATGCGTCGCATACGTCGAGCACGCGTTGGATTTCTTCGATTACGTATTCAGCACGCATGTAGTCTTCTTCAGAAACGTCAGCTTTTACTTCGTTCAGCATGTCCATTGTGCAGTCTCTCAGGAATTCTACAGTCGGGTGGTTCTTCTTGATAGCAGCTACAACAGCTTCGCAGCTCTGACGGCGTTTGTTGTATGCAGAAGATGCCAGTTCATGTTTTACTACAGAGTCAACCAATACCAAACGGTATCCGTCCGGTCTGAACGGGAAGTACTGGTATTCCAGTGAACGGCAGTCCAGACGAATCAGGTGACCTTCTTTACCGAATACAGAAGCAAACTGGTCCATGATACCGCAGTTTACTCCGCAGTAGTTGTGTTCTGTAGCCTGACCTACTTTAGCCAGTTCGAATTTATCAATTTTGTTGTCGCCGAACAAATCGTTCAAAGCGTATGCGTATGTAGATTCCAATGCAGCAGAAGAAGACATACCTGCACCCAGAGGCACATCACCTGCAAATGCAGTATTGAAGCCTTTTACGTCAACTCCGCGTTTGATCATTTCACGGCAAACACCGAAGATATAACGTGCCCAGCTTGCTTTCGGAGCATCTTCTTCGTTCAATCCGAATTCTACGTAGTCTTTCAAGTCGATAGAATAAGCGCAAACTTTATCTTTTCCGTTCGGTTTGATTTCAGCCACCATACCTTTGTCTACAGCTCCCGGGAATACAAAACCTCCATTGTAGTCAGTGTGCTCACCAATCAGGTTGATTCGTCCCGGAGAAGTATATACTGAGCCTGTTGTACCGTCGAAATGCTTGATAAAGCGGCTTCTTACAAATTCTATGTCCATAATGATAAAAATTAAAGGTTAATAAATTCTGGTATATAAACAAGAAAGGATGAAGAATGAGTCCATCCTTCATCCTTGTGTTTTATTATTCAGTCGGAATGTCTTTGTTTACATTCTTGCATCCAATCAACGCATAGAACAACAAGTATGCCAATGCGGCTGCAATTACGATAAAGCTGTTCAGGTAACCTGCTGAGTCGGCTACTCCACCTTGTAACAGCGGAAGCAATCCACCACCGCAAACCATTACCATAAAGATTCCAGAAGCAGCTTCTGTGTATTTACCCAGTCCTTCTACAGCCAGGTTGAAGATACCACCCCACATGATTGAAGTACAGAGTCCGCAGAGTGCCATACACATTACGCTGACAGGAACGGCTTCCAATCCGAATGACAGACTAGCTCCGCTTTTGAATACCGGCATGTTGACTACGCTGCTCAACGGAGTTACGAAGGCAATACCGATCAAAATCAATCCGAGAATAGAAGCTACGGTCAACATGGCCTTACTGCTGAACTGAGCACCGAGTGAAGCACCAATCAGACGACCGATAAGCATCAGGAACCAGTAAGTACCTACGATAGAACCTGCAATGGCCGGATCGATACCCAGACCGCCTTCATTTACTTGTGCAGTCATAAACAAGTTTGCAAAGTGAGGAACACCTACTTCAATACCTACGTAAACGAAGATGGCGATGGTTCCCAGCTTGAAGTGACGGAAAGACAACGGGCTGTGTTCGCCTTTGCTCTTGTTTGCCTTAGACAAGCTTGGTTCAGGGATAGCCATGAAGAAAAGTACCAGAAACGCGATGGCGAAGATAGCCATGGCGATGTACAATGCCGGCAAAGCCTTAGCGATAGTACGTTCTTCTACGTTGGCACCCATCAGGTAACCTACCAATACCGGAACGATAGTAGCTGACAAAGAGTTCAGTGAACCGCCAGTCTGGATAAGCTGGTTACCTTTCTTGCCGCCACCACCCAGAGTGTTCAACATCGGGTTAACTACTGTGTTCAGCATACACATAGAGAAACCAGAGATGAAGGCTCCAGCCAAATATACAGAGAATCCGCCTTTAGAGGCCAATGCCTGAATACCTACACCAATGAATCCTACTGCAATAGCAATCAATGCTGTTTTCTTGTATCCGATTTTCTGTAAAAGAAGTCCCGAAGGAATACCCATAAATGCGTATGCAATGAAGTTCGCAGCGAATCCGAGTGTAGCTTCCAGGTTGGTAGCTCCAAATTCACTCTGTACGATTACTCCAAATGGAGCCGGCAAACCGGTTACGAAAGAAATCATAGCAAACAATGCGAACATCATTACTATGGGTAACAAATAGCTTTTTTGTTGTTGTGACATGTTGTTTAAAGGTGTTAGTTTGTTATAGGTTAATTAAAGAATTAGGTCTTTATTTTTCAACTCCGAACTTATAGATAGTTACCTGATGGTAGGTATCTTCCGGTTTCAATACGACTGACGGGAAGTGTCCTTTGTTGGGTGAGTCGGGGAAGTGCTGTGCTTCAAAGCAGATGGCACTTCTTGCCGGGAATGTAGCACCGTGGTATCCAGTGAAACCATTGTGCCAGTTGGCTGTGTATACTTGTACACCCGGCTCTGTAGTATAAACTTCCAGCGAACGTCCGCTTTCCGGTTCTACACATTTAGCCGCAAATACCAGAGCTTCCGTTTCGCGTTTGTTCAGCACATAGCAATGGTCGTATCCGGCTCCGTTGATGAGCTGCTGGAACGGTTCATTGATACGGCTTCCCACTGTGTGCGGTGTACGGAAGTCCATCGGAGTACCTTCTACTTTCAATACTTCTCCTGTAGGGATAGATACTTCGTCTATTGGAATATAAAAATCTGCGTTGATTGTGACGATATTATTGTCTACGGTCGGAGTCGGATTGTTCAAACCTGCCAAGCTGAAAAATGCGTGGTTGGTCAGGTTGATGATGGTCTTTTTGTCGCAGTTGGCTACGTAAGTGATGACCAGTTCGTTCTCTCCTGTCAGTGTATAAGTAACTGTGACGTCCAGATTGCCTGGAAAACCTTCTTCTCCATCTTTAGAGAGATAGTGCAGCGTTACGCTATGTTCATCTTCCTGTTTGGCATCCCATACGCGGGCATGGAAACCAGTCGGACCTCCATGCAGGGAGTTAGGACCGTTATTGATGGTCAAATTATGTTCTTGTCCGTCCATCAGGAAACTGCCTTTCGCAATACGGTTGCCATAGCGTCCGATTAATGTACTCAGGAAAGGTTCGTGACTGTTGATTACGTTGTCGATACTGTCATGTCCCTGCACCACATTGGCCAGTTTACCGTTTTTGTCCGGTACCATCACAGTTAAAATTGCTCCCCCATAGTTTGTAATTGCTACTTCGGCACCTTGCTGGTTCGAAAGAATAAACAAATCTGTCTCTTTGCCGTCTACAATTTTTTGAAAATCGGCTCTTTTTAAGCCGCTTAAATTATTTTCTTTGTAAAATGTGTTGTTCATATTATTAAAATCTTTTAGTTCACACATTATTTTGTTGTGCAAATAAAAAGATTTTCTTCAATATACCCAAACATTTTCGAAGAAAGAACGTTCTTTAATTGTTTAAAGAAAGTAAATCGGCCACAATAAAACTGCTTCCTCCCACAAAAATAAAATCATCCGGCTGGGCTTGTTCCTTGGCTACTTCGAAGGCTTCTTTCACATGGGGGTAGGCTTCTCCGTGTAAATTGAAGGTCTCGGCCAGTGCTTTCATCTGCTGGTAGGGAAGAGCTCGTTTCACGCTGGCTTGCGTGAAATAATATCGTGCATCTTTAGGCAACATAGACAATACACCACTCACATCCTTATCGTTCACCATGCCGATGACAATATGTAAGGTTTTATAAGTTTGATGTCTGAGCTGCTCGGTTATGTATTGCATACCACCCGTGTTGTGTCCGGTATCGCAGATGATGGTCGGTTTCTCACCTAATTTCTGCCAGCGTCCCATCAGACCGGTCAGCTCGCAGACATGAAGGAAGCCTTCACGCACATTCTCTTCTGACAGATTATACCCTGCATGACGAAGCTGGCGGATCGCCGAGAGTAGGGTATTGGTATTCTTTAGCTGGCATAAGCCTCCCAGTTCGCCCTCCAGTTGAGGATAGTCAGCTGTTTGGTAAACGTAATGCATCGCTTCGTTGCGGGTCGCATGGATGAGCAGGTGCTCGTCTTCGGCAAATACAATGGGGGCCCCTACGGCAGTTGCCTTAGCCTGGAAGACAGGTCGGGTTTCGGGAGTGGTTTCACCGATTACGACCGGAGTACCTTCTTTAATGATGCCCGCCTTTTCTGAAGCAATTTTTTCCAGGGTATTGCCTAAAAACTGTACATGGTCAAAACTGATGTTGGTAATGACACACAAGTCGGGCTGAATGATGTTGGTGCAGTCCAGTCTTCCTCCAAGGCCGACCTCTATAACGGCTACATCCACTTGCTGTTCAGCGAAATAGGTGAATGCCATGGCAGTGGTAAGTTCAAAGAAAGAAGGGTGGAGTGGTTCGAAGAATGTGCGGTGCTTTTCTACAAAGTCGATGACAAATTCCTGACTTACCGGAGTTCCGTTTACGCGGATACGCTCACGGAAATCCACCAGATGAGGAGAAGTGTAAAGTCCGGTCTTATAGCCTGCAGCTTGTAGAATGGCAGCCAATGTATGCGAACAAGAACCTTTCCCGTTGGTTCCTGCCACGTGAATCGTATGGAATCTGCGGTGAGGGTGATGGAAGTAGTCATCCAGCGCATACGTGTTGTCTAATCCCTCTTTGTAGGCATCTTTGCCCACTTGCTGAAACAGAGGGGCACTATTATATAAGTAGGTAAGTGTTTCCTGATAATTCATGATTTCTGCTTTTTAAAAACAGCTGCAAATATCATCATTTTTATCAGGATAACCTATCTTTTTACGATTTCATTTACCAGTAAGCCCCTTGCGGGTATTTGATTCCTTCTACTCCGATGCTGATGGAACTGCTTTCATTAAACTTGAAATTAATCATTCCTCCAATCCGGTCGGGAGCGAAATTAGGCATGGGGTAGTAGTAGGGAGAACGTTTTGGCATGAGCGACTTGTTGCCATAGGCATACAGACTGATACGTTCGTTGACTTTAAACGCAGCAATGCCGGTAATTCCTACATTACGGTAGTTGATGCCCCCCCAGTTGAAGTTGCTGGCATACAATCCGCCTGCTACGCTGAAGCGCTTGTTCAGCGGTACGGCGTACAAGAAAGCGGCATCCTGACCGAAACCCACTCCGGAAGGAGCGTATTTGCTCGGACTGAATGTGACATTCATGCCGATGGAAGCATTGAATCCTTTATGTAGCTCCCAGGTGGCATAGCCGTAATTGAACGGGGTAATGCCATACATGTCGAAGGGAGAGTATAGGTAATGCTGCGGAACAGGAGCGGGCAGGGGTACACTGAGTGTATCCTTAGCCATGAGCTGTTCTGCATGCAATGTCGTGGAAAGGGAGTCGGAAGGAAGCGACTTCGGGTTTTCTGTCTGTGCTAAAACGAGTAACGGACAGAACAATGTCAGCAGCAAGATATATTTTTTCATGACTTTCATTTTTTTTGTTACCCCAAAAATACAAAAAATGTCACTGCTATTTAGGCTGTTATCTCTTTTTAGTCCTGGTTTAAATTTTATTTGGATAAAGAAGACGATGTGGACCAGAGCAGAATCTGAAATGTCCTGTTCTCTTTTCAGTACTTCTTAAGGAGTACTGTAGTACTTCCACGAAAGTACTGGAGTACTCCCTATGCAGTACTGGAGTACTTCTTCGGAAGTACTGGGAGAATGGCTTTCGGCCGAAATAGGAGACTTGCAGGAATCGTGTTTAAATGCAGAAAGGACTGACTCCATTTGTTGGGGAGACAGTCCTTTCTTGTATCTGAAAAGCTGTTGCTTAATCGAATAAACTTCTGAATTTCTTGAAGATTTTTTCTTTCAGGCTTGTATTTGGCTTGAAGTTCTCTGCTTCCTGCCATTTTTCCAGTGCCTGACGTTCTTCTTTCGTCAACGTTTCCGGAATGTAGACGCTGATATTTACCAGCAAGTCGCCTGTACCGGTGTTGTATCCGTAGCTGTTGATGTTTGGCAGACCTTTGCCACGCAAGCGAAGCACTTTGCCCGGCTGTGTGCCCGGCTCAATCTTGATTTTTGCCTTTCCATCGATGGTCGGAATTTCTACCGTACCTCCTAATGCAGCGGTCGGTACGCTCAACAGAAGGTTGTAGATCAAGTCACTTTCGTCACGGATGAGTTCCGGATGCTTTTCTTCCTCAATCAATACCAGCAAGTCGCCCGGTACCCCGTTGTGTTTTCCGGCATTACCTTTTCCGTTGATGGTCACCTGCATGCCTTCAGCTACTCCGGCCGGAATCTTCACGGTTACTACTTCTTCACCGTAAACCACTCCTTCACCGTTACATTCCTTACACTTGTTTTTGATGATTTTACCTTCACCACCGCACTGCGGACATACAGACTGTGTCTGCATCATGCCGAAAATGCTCTGCTGTGTGCGGGTTACGCTACCCGTTCCGTGACATGTAGGACAGGTTTCTGTACCTCCGTCACCTTCCGCTCCTGTACCATGGCAGTGGCTGCATTCTACGTATTTCTTCAGCTTGAATTTCTTTTCAACCCCAGTTGAAATCTCCTTCAGGTTCAGTTTGACCTTTACGCGCAAGTCTGAACCACGGAATTTCCGCTGACGTGACTGGCCTCCGCCACCAAATCCGCTGCTGAATCCGCCGAATCCTCCGTGTCCGCCGAAAATATCGCCGAACATAGAGAAAATATCGTCCATAGACATGCCTTGGCCGCCAAATCCGCCAAAACCACTTCCACCTCCGGCTGCACCGTCTACTCCGGCAAAACCGAACTGGTCATAGCGTGAACGCTTGTCCGGGTTGCTCAATACTTCGTAGGCCTCTGCGGCTTCCTTGAACTTCTCTTCCGCTTCCTTATCACCCGGGTTGCGGTCCGGATGATATTGGATGGCCTTCTTTCGGTAGGCCTTCTTTATTTCGTCTGCCGTGGCTGTTTTGGCAACCCCCAGCACTTCATAATAATCTCTTTTCGCCATGACTATACCTGTTTATTATTGGGCAACCACCACTTTTGCATGGCGGATGACTTTTTCGTTCAGTTTATATCCGGTCTGTACACAATCCAAGACCTTGCCTTTCTGTTCTTCGCTTGGAGCAGGTACCAAAGCCACAGCTTCATGGAAGTCAGTATCGAATGCTTCGCCCACAGGTTCCATCTTTTCCAAGCCTTCCTGATGTAGGTTTTTCAAAAACTTCTGATAAATCAGTTCCACACCCTCATAAATGGCTTTCACGTCTTCTGCCTTCTGCATGTTCTGCAGCGCACGTTCCAAATCGTCCAGAATCGGCAGGATAGCATTGATGGCTTTTTCTCCTCCGTTTTTGATTAATTCGGCTTTTTCCTTTAAGGTACGTTTGCGGAAGTTGTCGAATTCAGCAGACAGACGCAGGTATTTGTCTTTCTGCTCGTCGATGACTTTCTGAGCTTCTTCCAGTTCTTTTCCCAACTTTTCTTCGGCAGTCAGTTCCTTTTCTTCTGAAGAGGCATTTTCCTGTGCTTCTGATGCTTCGGAAGTCGTTTGTTCATTCTCGGCAGCTTCTTGTGACTGCTTTTTCAATTCTTCTTCCACGTTCGGATTTTTATTTTCGTTGTTCATATCTTAATGGTTTTTATTTTCGTTTGAATAGTTTTCTTTTCCCTCTAACAAATTTCGTGCCTTAATGGCAGTTTTATTCAAATTGGCTGCAAAAATAATAAAAAACTGCCACACTGACATAGAAAAAACGAAGATTACACGTGTACTCCCGATTTTGGCATTTCATCATTCTGATAGGTCAGTTCAACCCTTGATTTGTCAGCTTCGCACGTTTGTAGGGCTTTTATTGTGTGGTGTGAGGTAATTTTGTTTCCATCATCAATCAATACACAAGAAAATGTTTAAGAAAATAGTCCGTTTTTCAATTCGAAAAAAACTGTTTGTCGTGCTGACAACCTTGTTTTTAATGATTGGGGGCATTTATTCAATGCTGACATTGCCCATCGATGCAGTGCCCGACATTACCAATAATCAGGTACAGATTGTTACCGTGTCGCCCACTTTGGCCCCTCAGGAGGTGGAACAGTTGATTACTTTTCCGATAGAAGTGGCCATGAGCAACATCATGAATGTGGAGGAAATTCGTTCCGTGTCCCGTTTCGGCTTGTCGCTGGTGACCGTGGTGTTTAAGGAAAGTGTGCCCACACTGGATGCCCGTCAGCTGGTGAATGAGCAGATACAAACCGTGGCCGGAGAAATACCTTCGGAGTTGGGTGTGCCGGAGATGATGCCCATTACCACCGGTTTGGGTGAAATTTACCAGTATGTACTGAAAGTAGCTCCTGGGTATGAGGACAAGTATGATGCCATGGAGTTGCGTACCATTCAAGACTGGATTGTGAAAAGACAGCTTTCGGGCATTCCGGGCATTGTGGAAATCAACAGTTTCGGAGGATACCTGAAGCAATATGAAGTGGCTGTCGATCCGGATGCCTTGTATTCGCTCAATATCACCATCAGCGATGTGTACGATGCATTGAGCCGCAACAACCAGAATACTGGAGGTAGTTATATAGAAAAGGTGAACCGTGCCTATTACATTCGTTCGGAAGGTATGATTGCCGACTTAAAAGACATTGAACAGATTGTCGTGACCAATCGTGGAGGTATTCCTGTACATGTGAGCGATATTGGTAAAGTACGCTATGGGGCTCCCAAGCGTTTTGGTGCCATGACTAAGGATGGAGAAGGCGAATGCGTGGGAGGTATTGCCATGATGTTGAAGGGTGCCAATGCCAATGTGGTCACGCAGGAGTTGGAGAAACGCGTGGCGAAGGTACAGAAGATGCTTCCCGAAGGAGTCAGTGTAGAACCTTATCTGAATCGTTCGGAATTGGTGAACCGTAACATATCGACAGTTATCCGCAACCTGGTAGAAGGAGCCATTATCGTGTTCTTGGTATTGATTCTGTTCCTCGGCAATGTCCGTGCAGGATTGATTGTGGCTTCCGTAATTCCGTTAGCTATGCTTTTTGCCTTTATCCTGATGCGGGTGTTCGGTGTATCTGCCAACCTGATGAGTTTGGGAGCCATCGACTTCGGTATTGTGGTAGACGGTTCCATTGTGATATTGGAGGGAATTCTGGCACATATCTACGGCCGTCGGTTGATGGGACGTACCCTTAGCAAAGAAGAAATGGATGCAGAGGTGGAGAAAGGAGCCGGCAATGTCGTACGAAGCGCCACGTTTGCCGTTTTGATTATTCTGATTGTGTTCTTCCCTATATTGACTTTGACCGGAATCGAAGGAAAATACTTTACCCCGATGGCCAAGACGCTGGTGTTCTGTATTATCGGTGCTCTGCTGCTGTCGCTGACTTATGTGCCGATGATGGCTTCCTTGTTCCTGAAGCGTACGGTATCGGTAAAACCGACATTGGCCGACCGCTTCTTTGAGAAATTGAACCGTGTATATCGTCGTACACTGGACTTCTGCCTTTCGCATGTATGGGGTACGCTGGTGTCAGCCTTTACCTTATTAATACTCTCGTTCTTCCTGTTTACTCGCTTGGGCGCTGAGTTTATTCCAACTCTTGACGAAGGTGACTTTGCCATGCAGATGACGCTTCCGGCAGGTAGTTCATTGAGCCGCAGCATCGAGGTGTCGCTTGAGGCTGAAAAGAAACTGAAGCAGGATTTCCCGGAAATCAAGCATGTGGTTGCCAAGATTGGTACCGCAGAGGTCCCAACCGACCCGATGGCGGTGGAAGATGCCGACGTGATGATTGTGATGAAGCCTTTCAGTGAATGGACATCGGCCAGCAGTCGGGCAGAGATGGTAGAGAAGATGAAGAAATCATTGGAAACGGTGGAAGGGGCAGAATTCAACTTCAGCCAGCCTATCCAGTTGCGCTTCAATGAGTTGATGACGGGTGCCAAAGCCGACATTGCCATCAAGCTGTATGGAGAGGATATGACTGAATTGTATGCCAAGGCCAAAGAAGCTGCGAAATACGTGGAACAGGTGCCTGGAGCTGCCGATGTGCTGGTAGAGCAGGCTATGGGGCTTCCGCAATTGCTGGTGAAGTATGACCGTTCTAAAATAGCCCGTTATGGCATTGACATAGAAGAATTGAATTCCATTATTCGTACGGCATACGCTGGAGAAACCGCTGGGGTAGTCTTTGAAAACGAACGTCGTTTCGACCTGGTACTTCGTCTGGACAACGAAAAGGTGAAGGACTTGAATATCGACAAACTGTTTGTCCGCACGGGCGAAGGTATTCAGATACCGGTCAGCGAGGTAGCCAGCATTGATTTGGAAAACGGTCCTTTGCAGATTAACCGCGATGCGACCAAACGACGGATTGTCATTGGAGTCAATGTGCGCGATGCCGATATTCAGCAGGTAGTAGAACAGATACGTACCTCTCTGGAGAAAAATATCAAGTTGAAACCGGGATACTACTGGGAATACGGCGGACAGTTTGAGAACTTGCAGAATGCCGTGCGTACCCTGAGCATTGTCATTCCGATTGCGCTGATGCTGATTCTGCTGTTGCTGTTCTTTGCCTTCCGTAGTGTCATTTATTCATTGGTTGTCTTTTCTACGGTGCCCTTGTCACTGATTGGTGGTGTGGTGGCTCTGTGGCTGCGCGGACTCCCGTTCAGTATTTCCGCCGGTGTAGGATTCATCGCCCTGTTTGGTGTAGCCGTGTTGAACGGTATTCTGATGATTAACCATTTTAATGATTTGCGAAAAGAAAAAACATATACCATGTGTACGAACCGAATTATAGCAAAAGGATGTCCTCATCTGTTGAGACCTGTTTTCCTGACCGGACTGGTCGCTTCGTTGGGCTTTGTGCCGATGGCCGTAGCTACTTCTGCCGGTGCCGAGGTACAGCGTCCGCTGGCCACGGTAGTGATTGGTGGTCTGATAGTATCTACTGTTTTGACCCTGATTGTCATTCCGGTATTCTATCGTTTGGTAAATGTGATAGCCCATCTGTGGGGCCGGAAAAAACACCGTGTACGGTTGGGACGCAAGGCGGGTGTGACGTGTATGTTGCTCCTTGCAGCCGTATCTGTTTCTGCAGTCACTCCGCAGAAAGCAATTACCCTGGATGAGGCGATAGAAATAGCCTTGCAGAATCATCCTCGTCTGAAGATGGTCAGTGCGGAGATTGAACGTAGCCGCGCAGCCCGTGGTGAAGTGTGGGATGGAGGAAATACCTCGTTCAGCTATTCCTGGGGACAATTGAACGGCGAATATAAGAAAGATAATGAACTGGCCGTGGAACAGTCGTTAGGCTCTTTGCTGACTCCTTTTTATAAGAATGCGCTGGTGAATGCCCAGGTAACCACTGGCACTCATTACCGTGACATGGTGAAGAAAGAGATTGTGGCCGAAGTGAAACGGGCCTGGGTATATTATCAGTATGCTTTCCACCTGTATCATTTGTATGGAGCGCAAGAAGAGTTGGCTTTGAAGTTACGTGAGAGCGGTGACTTGCGTTACCAGCAAGGAGATATTGACCAGACGGAGCGTAATATGATTGCTACACTTGCCGCCGAACTTCATACTCGCAGCTTGCAGGCGCGGGAGGAGATGGAACTGGCTTCCCGTCGTTTCACCTGGGCGTGTTATGCCGGTGAGCAGGTGATTCCCAACGACAGTTCATTGGCTGTGCTTCCGCTGTCCTTGCAAGACCGGATGCTCTCGGCTCCTCATTTGAACTATTTTGCCAGTCAGGTGCAGGAAAAGAAATCGCAGCTTCGGATAGAACGGAGCAAGTTCTTCCCGGAATTTTCGCTGGGTTATGTCCGTCAGAAAATTGCTCCGTTGAATGGCTTGAATTCGTGGATGGTGGGAGTGTCTTTCCCCATTCTGTTCTTTCCGCAGCGCAGTCGCAGCAAGCAGGCAAAAGTGAGTCTGCAGATTGCTCAGTGGGAGGCTGACCAGAATCGTGTGCAACTGAATAACAAGGTAGAGGAGCTTTATCGTCGTGTACGCCAGCAGCAGGAAAGCCTGGATTATTATGTCAAGGCTGCGTTGAAAGAGGCGGATGCTTTGCAGGAAAGTGCCTTGATGAAGTTCAAGGAAAGTGAAATCAACATTACGGAGTTTGTGCAGAGTCTGAATGCTTCCCGTGACATTCGCCGGAATTATATTGAGACAGTATATGCATACAATGTATCCGTGTTGGAAATCGAATTATATACAGAATAGAAATAAAAAAACATAGCAAGATGAAACAAATTCTTTTTTTCTCAGCTTTATGCTACTCGCTGGTGATGGCCTCTTGCGGAGGTGGTGCCACTGAAAAAACATCCGATGAATCTACAGCAGTACAGCCCGTACAGCAGGACAGTCTTCAGGCATCTGCCGACAGCCTGGAGGTGGACGGTACTACGGGAGCTACCCAGGTGGCCAATGCACCTTCTTTTAACGGCATCTTGATGATACCGCCACAGCAACACGCAACGATTACTCTTAGTATGGGTGGGGCTGTACACAGTGTTTCTTTCCTTCCGGGCGATTATGTGCGTAAAAACCAGGTCATCCTGACACTGGAGAATCCGGAATTCATAGCCTTGCAGCAAATCTGGCTCGATGCAGCTGCGCAGACAGAGTTCCTGGAAAAAGAATATCTTCGCCAGCAGAATCTGGCTTCCCATGAGGCTGCTTCACAAAAACGGATGCAGCAGAGCAAGGCGGAATATTTGTCGATGAAGAGCCGTCTGGATGCAGCTACAGCCCAGTTGCTGATTTTGGGAGTGGATGCCCACAGCTTGCAGACAAAAGGCATTCAACCTTATCTGGAAATAAAGGCACCTTTAAACGGCTATGTCACGAATATGAACGTGAACGTAGGAAAATATTTCAATGTAGGTGAACCCGTGTGTGATGTGATTGACAAGCAGGCCCCGATGCTGCAGCTTACGGCCTACGAAAAAGATCTGGATAAGTTGAATGTGGGCGACCGTATGGAGTTCCATGTAAACGGAATGGGAAATGAAACCTTCGAAGCCGTACTGGTTTCCATTGACCAGATGGTAGACAATGCCAACCGTTCCATCAAAGTGTATGCCCGTGTGGCTCATCCGCAAAAAGATTTTCGTCCCGGCATGTATGTGTCGGCACGTAAGTCGGCAAAAAATGAATAACTTTGCAGCATGAAGCGAATCTGGAGCAATAAATATGTGCTGATAGTGAATGCCATCTCCATCATGGTGGCATTCCTTACGCATTTCCCGGAACTGATTACCTTGTCGAATCCGTATTCGGCCGACGGTCTTTCGTTTCCGGGCATGCACTGGGCCGATGTGGGCAATGAGGTACTGTTTACGTACCTTTCCCTTCTTTTTCTCTTTTTCCTGAATGAAGCCGTGTTCCGTTTCAATAGCGATATGGTTTCTATCGGGTGGAAAAAGGTGGTTTGTTCGTTTGTGCTGACCTGGGTAGTAAGTAACCTGCTGGGCAAATGCTTTGTTTACCTGCATCAGCATTTCGATGTGCCTGCCATTGATGCCATGCTTCATCATTATCTTCATCCTTTGCGTGATTTCCTGATAACCTGCATTGTGACGGGAAGCTGCTATTTCTTCCATCAGAACCGGAAGAGCCGTAAGATGCTGCTCGAAAACCAGCAGTTGCGTATGGAAAATGTCATCAATCAGTACGAAGCCTTGAAAAGCCAGTTGAACCCCCACATGCTGTTTAATTCGCTGAACACCTTGTACCTTTTGATTCGGGAGTCACCCGACAAGGCCCGCCACTATTTGGAAGAATTGTCACGGGTGATGCGCTACACCTTGCAGGATAACGAGGCGCATTCCGTGACTTTGCGCGAGGAAATGGAGTTCGTGCAGTCGTACATGTACCTTTTGCAGGTGCGTTATGAAGAGAATCTTCAGTTTGACATCCGTATCCATCCGGAACTGATGTCACGGAAACTGCCACCCATGGCCCTGCAGTTATTGGTGGAGAATGCCGTGAAGCACAATGAAATCAGTAACCGCCGTCCGCTGACAGTGTCTGTGATAGCCGAAGGTGACACGGTAGAGGTGAGTAATCCGCTTCAGCCCAAACGGGGAGGGAGTGCCGGAATGGGTATCGGACTGGCAAATCTGGCCAAACGCTATCAGTTGCTGTATAAAAAAGACATAATCGTAAAAGAGGAAAATCATCGTTTCGCCGTTATTCTGCCTTTGATATGAAGACTTTGATTATAGAAGATGAGAAAGCAGCCTTGCGCAACCTGAAGGCCGTAATGCAGGAAGTGAACACCGATTTTGAAATCGTCGGCGAAGTGGACAGTATTTTCGACGGGGTAGAGTGGTTTCGCACGCATCCCATGCCGGAACTGGTGTTTATGGACATTCATCTGGCCGATGGTTCAGCCTTCGATATCTGTGCGCAGGTAGACATCACGTGTCCCATCATCTTTACTACGGCCTACGATGAATATGCCTTGCGAGCCTTTAAGGTGAACAGTGTGGCCTATCTGCTCAAGCCCATCAGCCGGACTGATTTGCAGGAGGCCATGCACAAACTGGAATTGCTGGGCGGACAGGTGAAGGAAGAGAAACAGCCAGACTTGTCGGCCATCATCCGTAGTTTGAAAAAGGAAGAGAATTACAAGACGCATTTTCTGGTGCCGGTCAAAGGAGATAAACTTCTGCCTGTGTCGGTGGAGGCTATCCAGTATTTCTATATTTCCAACGGGCTGGTTAAGGCGGTAGACAGTGAGGGGAAAGAATTTGTCTTCTCCCAGTCGCTCGACGAACTGGCCGAGCAATTGAATCCGCATGATTTCTTCCGGGCCAACCGCCAGTTTATCGTGTCGCGGAAGGCCGTATCCGACATCAGCCTGTGGTTCAACGGACGGTTGGCCATCAACCTGAAAGTGCCGGTGCCCGAGAAAATCATCATCAGCAAGGCCAAGGCTTCGGAATTGAAAGACTGGTTCTGATTTCGTAAGACGTGCGGTACTTGTCAATCTGAAATGAAACCTCCTCTTCTCCTTTATACTGTATCTCATATTTTTATATTATCTTTGTGCCGTAATTCAAAAAAGGTAGAAAAAACAGATGATAACAGTTTCAAATGTAGCCGTTCAATTTGGTAAAAGAGTGTTGTATAACGACGTGAACCTGAAGTTCACGAATGGTAATATCTATGGTATTATCGGAGCCAACGGTGCCGGTAAGTCTACGTTCCTGAAAGTGATTTCAGGCGAGCTGGACCCTACTAAGGGTAGCATTACCCTAGGACCGGGCGAACGTCTTTCGGTATTGAGCCAGGACCACTTTAAGTTTGATGCCCACACGGTGCTCGATACCGTACTGATGGGACACACCATCCTTTGGGACATCATGAAGCAGCGCGAGGCTCTGTATGCCAAGGAAGATTTTACCGATGAAGACGGTATCAAGGCAGCCGAACTGGAAGAAAAGTTTGCCGAACTGGAAGGCTGGAATGCCGAGAGCGATGCAGCTATCCTGCTGAGCGGACTGGGCATAAAAGAAGACAAGCACTACACGCTGATGGGTGATTTGAGTGGTAAGGAAAAGGTGCGCGTGATGCTGGCACAGGCGCTTTTCGGAAATCCGGACAACCTGTTGCTCGACGAGCCGACCAATGACCTGGACATGGATACGGTGACCTGGCTCGAAGAATACCTTTCTAACTTTGAACATACCGTGCTGGTGGTAAGCCACGACCGTCACTTCCTTGACTCGGTATGTACGCATACGGTGGACATCGACTTCGGCAAGGTGAACCTCTTTGCCGGTAATTATAGCTTCTGGTATGAATCCAGCCAGCTGGCTCTCCGTCAGCAGCAGAACCAGAAGGCCAAGGCGGAAGAAAAACGTAAGGAACTGGAAGAATTTATCCGTCGTTTCTCTGCCAATGTAGCGAAATCCAAGCAGACTACCAGCCGTAAGAAGATGCTGGAGAAACTGAATGTGGATGAAATTAAGCCGTCTTCCCGTAAATATCCGGGTATCATCTTTACGATGGACCGTGAACCGGGTAACCAGATTCTGGAGGTTTCCGGACTGCGTGCTGAAACGGAAGAAGGAACAGTGCTTTTCAATGATGTGAACTTCAACGTGGAGAAGGGCGACAAGATTGTCTTCCTGAGCCGCGACCCGCGTGCCATGACGGCCTTGTTTGAGATTATCAACGGACATCGTAAGGCACAGGCTGGACACTATAACTGGGGAGTAACCATAACTACGGCTTACTTGCCACTGGACAATACGGATTATTTCAACTGCGATCTGAACCTGGTAGACTGGTTGAGCCAGTACGGTCAGGGCAATGAGGTGGAAATGAAAGGCTTCCTCGGCCGTATGTTGTTCTCCGGTGAAGAGGTAATGAAGAAAGTCAGCGTGCTGTCGGGAGGTGAGAAGATGCGTTGTATGATTGCCCGCATGCAGTTGCGTAATGCCAACTGTCTGATTCTGGATACTCCGACCAACCACCTGGACTTGGAATCTATTCAGGCGTTCAACAACAACCTGAAGATTTACAAGGGAAATGTGCTCTTTGCCTCACACGACCATGAGTTCATCGAAACCGTGGCCAACCGTATCATTGAGTTGACTCCGAATGGAATCATCGACAAGATGATGAGCTACGACGAGTATATTTCATCCGACCATATCAAGGAAATGCGTGCCCGTATGTACGGCGATAAATAAGACTCAAAAAACGCCTTTGCGTTTGGAAGAAAACGTAAGTACGTTTTATCTGAAACGCAAGGACGTTTTGATCAAAACGCTTAGGCGTTTTATTTAAAGCGCAAGTACGTTTTTGTGGAAACGCACTTGCGTTTTTTTTCTGTTCGTCAGGACTTCTTTGGAATATTTTGAAAATATAGGTATAATCTTCAAATTATCAGTTTGTTATTATGGACTCAACTTTAAATCCTACTCAAAAAACACACATTGTGTGGCTCGACGTGGTTCGTCTGGTAGCCATGTTCACTGTAGTATGCTGCCATTCGGCAGACCCGTTTAATTTCTATCCGGGAGAGCCTCCGGCCAATATCGCGGAAATCAAGTGGTGGGGTGCCGTGTACGGTTCCTTGCTTCGTCCGTGTGTGCCTTTGTTTGTGATGATTACAGGAGCCTTGCTGTTGCCGGTAAAAGGGGAGGTGGCTCCGTTTTATCGTAAACGCATCGGGCGTGTGTTCTGGCCTTTCCTTATCTGGTCGGTCATTTACAATCTTTTCCCGTGGATTACAGGCTTATTGGGAGTAGCTCCGGAAGTCATTCTCGATTTTTTCCCGTATTCGGGTGAGGAGGTGATGCGCCAGTCACTCGATGTATCGTTGGGATACATTGCACAGATGCCGTTCAACTTCTCTTTGCTGGACGTGCACATGTGGTACATTTATCTGCTTATCGGGCTGTATCTGTACATGCCGGTATTTTCCGCCTGGGTGGAAAAAGCCAGCCGGAAAGCACAGCGCTGGTTTCTTGTGGCCTGGGGCGTGACGCTTTTTGTTCCTTATTACAGGGAATTTGTAGGGCCTTACATCTGGGGGTCCTGTTCCTGGAACGAGTTTTATATGCTCTATATGTTTGCAGGATTCAACGGTTATCTGCTGTTAGGACATTATCTCCGTCACACGGAATGGAGTCTGGCAAAAACACTGGGATGGGGAATCCCTATGTTTGTCGTAGGTTTCTGTGTCACGTTCTTCGGGTTCCGTCACATGACCGCATCGCCCGACTGCACGGAAGAACAGCTCGAACTTTTCTTCTACTATTGCTCACCGAACGTGGTACTGATGACCCTTCCGTTGTTCATGCTTTGCAAGAAAGTCCGTGTAAATAATCAGCAAATACAGAAAGCCCTTGCCAATCTGACGGTATGCGGTTTCGGAGTGTATATGATTCATTATTTCTTCACCGGTCCGAGTGTAGTGCTGGCCCGTATGTGTCACGTGCCTGTCGGATTGCAGATACCGTTTGCTGCGATAGTTGCTTTCCTTGTATCATGGGGGCTGGTGATTCTGCTTCGCCGGCTGACTGGAAAGTATGCCCGTTATGTGGTAGGGTGAGGGAGTTTATTTCAAAAACTCCCCGCCGAAAGATAAGGGTAACAAGTCTTTGGTTCCGTCTATCTCGTAAATCGCATTTTCTCCATATAGCAAAATGCGCATAGGCTGTTGGTAGCGCTGTTCAGTTTCCAATAGCACCTGCCGGCAGGCTCCGCAAGGAGGAATCGGTGTATCGAGATAGCCGGATTCACTTCGGGCGGCGATGGCCAGTGTCTGCACAGGCTGGTCGGGATACTGGGAATTGGCATAAAACAGTGTGGTACGTTCGGCACATGTTCCGGATGGGTAGGCAGCGTTTTCTTGATTCGTGCCCGTCACAATCACCCCGTTCTTCAGCAGGGCAGCGGCACCGACTGAGAATTTGGAGTAAGGCGCATAGCTGCGTGAGGTGGCTTCTTTAGCTTTGTCTATCAGTTCACGGTCTTGTGGGGTAAGTTCATCGTATTGCAAGGAGTGGATACGAATTTCAAGTTTGATTTCTTTCATGGCTTTTGTTTTTGTAGTTGGTAAACAAATATAAGTAAAAAAATGCTTTTCTCCCTGTTTTTCTGTATTTTTAAGTGTTTGCCCGTAAGCTTCTGTGGTGAATCGTTTATCTTTGCACGTTAAACGGTAAAGAAGAACTGCATGAAATCATTAAAATATATTTTGGTGTGCTGTCTGGCAGGGATGGCACTCTCTTTGGGAGCAGCTCAGCGCAAGAATAAGGCATACGAAGATTACATCCGGCAGTATCATAAAATTGCAGTGGAGGAGATGAAGCGTTATCATATTCCGGCCAGTATCACACTGGCACAGGGACTGCTGGAGTCAGGAGCCGGACGAAGTGAACTGGCCCGCAAGTCGAACAACCATTTCGGTATCAAGTGTGGACGGAGTTGGGACGGACGGACAGTACGTGCCGACGACGATGCACCGAATGAATGTTTCCGGGCTTATCGTCATGCCAAGGATTCGTATCGTGATCATTCCAAATTCTTGCGTACGGGAGCACGTTATGCCTTTTTGTTTCGTTTGAAGATTACGGATTACAAGGGATGGGCACGTGGCTTGAAGAAGGCAGGTTATGCCACTGACCCGCGTTATGCTGATCGTCTGATCAACATCATTGAGCTCTACGACCTGGATCGTTACGATACCAAGAAAGGTTTGGAATGGATAGAAGAATTCCCCAATCCGCATCAGCCGTATTTAGCTAATGATATGGTGTACATCATCGCCCGTAGGGGAGATACGTTTGAAAAACTGTCGGATGAATTGGGTATCAGCAAGAAGAAACTGCGTACTTACAACGAGCTTCCCAAGGACTATCAGTTTATGGGAGGGGAAATTGTGTACCTGGAGAAAAAACACCGTCGGGCTACGAAGGAATACATTGTGTACGTGGTGCGTCAGGGTGATTCCATGTACTCTATTTCCCAGAAATTCGGTATCCGTTTGAAGAACCTGTATAAGTTGAATAAGATGGAGCCAGATTCACCGGCTCCGAAAGTAGGCGATATTCTGCGGTTGAGATAACCGGTTTATTCGTGGTGGTAAGGGCCGTTGTTTAGAATGGTCATGGCCCGGTAAAGCTGTTCCACGAAGATAAGCCGTATCATTTGGTGCGAAAATGTCATTTTGGAAAGTGAAATCTTTTCCTGGGCAGCCTGATAGACGGAAGGAGAGAATCCGTAAGGTCCGCCGATGATGAACACCAGCCGCTTGTTTACGGTATGCATTTTCCGCTCTATCCAGTTGGCAAACTCGATGGAGCGGAATTCTTTTCCATGCTCGTCGAGCAATACTACTACATCGCCGGGCTGCAAGGCTTTCAGGATGGCTTCGCCTTCCTTTTCTTTTTGCTGCTCCATGCTGAGGCTTTTGGTATTCTTCAGTTCAGGTATCACCTCCATATCGAACGAAACATAGTGTTTGGTACGTTCCACATAGTCATTGATGGCTGTGATATAATGCTTTTCGACCGTTCGGCCGACCACAAGTAGGGTAAATTTCATATCTTTTTTACTTTGATTAAAACGGGTTGCCTTTGCAAAGATATGAATAATAATTACCTTTGCTTCCTGAAATATCACTTAATATTTTGAACAAAATGGACGAAAAAATTGTAAAGGATTTGATTGACCGTCTGATTGACCTCTCTTTTGCAGAGGATATAGGTGACGGTGACCATACTACGTTGTCTTGCATTCCGGCGGATGCAATGGGCAAGTCGAAACTGCTGATTAAGGAAGAAGGTATTCTGGCCGGTATTGAAATTGCAAAAGAAGTGTTCCATCGCTTTGACCCTGAAATGAAGGTAGAAGTGTTCATTCAGGACGGTACACACGTGAAACCGGGCGATGTGGCCATGGTGGTAGAAGGAAAGATTCAGTCTTTGCTTCAGACCGAACGCCTGATGCTGAACATCATGCAGCGTATGAGCGGTATTGCTACGATGACCAGCAAATATGTAGAACGCCTGAAAGGTACGAAGACTCGCGTGCTGGATACACGTAAGACGACTCCGGGTATGCGTATTCTGGAAAAGATGGCGGTGAAAATCGGTGGAGGAGTAAACCATCGTATCGGTCTGTTCGATATGATTCTGCTGAAAGACAATCACGTGGACTTTGCCGGAGGAATTGACAAGGCAATCACGCGTGCTAAGGAATATTGCAAGGCAAAAGGAAAGGACCTGAAGATTGAAATTGAAGTGCGCAACTTCGACGAATTGAAGCAGGTGCTCGACCTGGGTGGAGTAGACCGCATCATGCTGGACAACTTTACTCCGGAAAATACACGCAAGGCCGTAGAAATGGTTGGCGGTCGTGTGGAACTGGAGTCATCAGGCGGTATTACCTTCGACACCTTGCGTGACTATGCAGAATGTGGAGTGGATTACATTTCTGTAGGTGCACTGACGCATTCTGTGAAAGGTCTTGACATGAGTTTCAAGGCTTGCTGAGGCTGACCGAATGAAAGGCATGCCCCACTTGTTAAATAAGTATCTACCAAAATAAAATAAGAAGAGTGATGAAAAAAAGTGTTTTATGGAGAAGTGTGCTGGTGCTGGCATTGTGTATTGCCGGAACAGCCAATGGAATGGCTCAGGACCTGAAATCAATTCTGTCAGGTGTAGCCAATGCGGTAGCGAATAAGGTAACGGGTGAAAGTGCCTCATTGACAGGAACGTGGGCTTATGTGAGTCCGGACTGTAAGTTTGAGAGTGACAATCTGCTGGCTAAGGCTGGCGGTGAAGTGGCTGCCAAACAGGTAGAAGATAAGATGAGCGGTGTACTGGAGAAGCTGGGTTTCAAGGAAGGTACAACCTACACCTTCAATGCCGATAGTACGTATACTTCGGTGGTGGGAGGAAAAACAGTCAACGGAACATACAGCTACAATGCGGATACCAAGGAACTGACAATGAAAACTCGTCTGGGATTGAAAGTGAATGCGACGGTTTCGAAGGGGCTGACCGGAGATACCATGAGCCTGCTGTTCAAGGCAGACAAATTGATGTCGCTGGCACAGACCATCACAGGAGCTGTGGCAAGTAAGTCATCCAATTCGGCAGTAAGTACAGCCAGTTCGTTGTTGAGCCAATATGACGGATTACAATTGGGAGTGCAGCTGAAGAAGCAGTAGCACATTGTAGATTGTAAAGAATAAAAAAAGAAGCATGGATTTTAGCGAATGCCTGGAATCCATGCTTCTTTTTTATGTCAGATGCATCCCTTGCTGGAAGGAATCTCAAAATGATGAATGTCACGGCGTATGGCCATCTTGATGCTGCGGGCGAGGGCCTTGAAGATTCCTTCTATCTTGTGGTGCTCATTGGTTCCCTCGGCCTTGATATGGAGGTTTATACGGGCCGAATCACTCAGCGACTTGAAGAAATGGAGGAACATCTCGGTAGGCATGTCGCCAATCTTTTCACGGGTAAAGGTGGCGTCCCATACCAGCCAGGCCCGTCCGCCGAAATCGAGTGAAACCATACACTGGCAGTCGTCCATGGGCAGACAGTAGCCGTAGCGTTCGATACCTCTCTTGTTTCCTAATGCTTTGTATAGACATTCTCCTAAGGCGATGGCCGTATCTTCAATGGTGTGGTGTTCGTCCACTTCCAGATCACCGTCTACGTGTATGTCCAGGTCGATGCCACCGTGCTTGCCTATTTGCTCCAGCATGTGGTCGAAGAATCCCAGTCCGGTATGGATATGGCAGGTGCCGTTTCCGTCCAGGTTTACCCGGATACGGATATCGGTTTCCTTGGTCTTGCGGCATACCTCGGCAGTACGTTCACCGGCAAAGAGAAACTCTGCCACGCGGTCCCAGTCGGTGGTAGCTAATACGCACGTGTCTTCCAGTCCTTTTTCACTCAGCAGACTTTTATCCGGTTGCAGCAGGATGGCCTTGCAGCCTAAGTTCTTGGCCAGCTCTACGTCGGTAGCGCGGTCGCCAATCACAAAGCTTCCGGCCAGGTCGTATTCCGGATTGTTCAGGTAGGCTGTGAGCATGCCGGTGCGTGGCTTGCGGGTAGGGGCATTGTCTTCCGGGAAACTCCGGTCGATAAGGATGTCGTCAAATTCAATGCCTTCGTTTTTGAACGACTGAAGCATCAGGTTGTGCACGGGCCAGAATGTGTCTTCCGGAAAAGAATCAGTACCTAATCCGTCCTGATTGGTCACCATGACAAACTCAAAATCCAGTTTCTGCCGCATAAAGTAGAGGTTGCGGAACACCTTCGGATAGAATTCCAGTTTCTCGAACGCATCTAATTGGTAATCTACGGGCGGCTCGATGACGAGGGTTCCGTCGCGGTCAATGAACAATACTTTTTTCATGCTTCCTCCTCCTTGTAGTTTTTCAGGGCTTCCAGCAGGGTATCGTTCTCCGGACGCGTGCCGATGGTGATGCGCAGACAGTCCTGACAAAGTGTGACACTACTACGGTTGCGGACGATGATGCCCTTATCCACCAGGTAGTTGTAGATTTTCTTGGCATCACTTACTCGTGTCAGAAAGAAATTGGCATCGGTAGGATAGATACGTCGGCAGCAAGCAAGCTTCTGGAATTCCTGCATGAGACGGGTACGTTCGTGGAGCAGGGATTCCACCCACTGCTGTACCTGATAATGCTTTTCAATCATGTGGATGGCTTCCTGCTGAGTCAGCCGGTTTACGTTGTACGGATATTTGATTTTATTCAGCAGGTTGATGATTTCCTGAGAAGCGAAAGCCATGCCCAGACGGATACCAGCGCATCCCCATGCCTTGGAGAAGGTTTGCAGGATAATCAGGTTCGGAAATTCGTCGAGCTGCTGCAGGAACGATGCTTCATTTGAAAAGTCAGCGTATGCCTCATCCAGAATAACCAGTCCTTCAAATGAGCGGAGCAGGGTAAGAATCTCTTCCCGGCACAGACGGTTTCCCGTCGGGTTATTGGGCGAACAGAGGAAAATCAGTTTAGTGTGTTCGTCGGCAGCAGCCAGTAAGTCGGCAGCTTTGAACTGAAAGTTTTCATCCAACTGTACTTTCCGGTATTCCACGTCATTTACTTCGGCACATACCTGATACATACCGTACGTCGGGTCGATAGCCACTACATTGTCAATGCCCGGACGGCAGAAAGCACGGAAAGGAAGGTCAATGGCCTCATCGCTTCCATTACCTAAAAAAATGCGGTCTGGCGATACCTTCTTTACTCTTCCAATCAGGCCCTTTAATTCTCTTTGAAGCGGGTCTGGATAACGGTTGTTGGGGGTATTGTAGGGATTTTCATTGGCATCCAAAAATATGGAAGCCTCTTTCCCGCTATATTCGTCGCGTGCCGAAGAATAGGGTTTCAAGGCCCAAATGTTCGGTCGCGTAAGTTCTTTCAATGGTTTCATAGTTACTTATTTAAACGTACGGATACTGCATTTTTGTGCGCGTCGAGTTGTTCGTTGGCTGCCATGACTTCAATGGCCGGACCAATCATGGCAATACCTTCGGGTGTAATTTCCTGGAAGGTAATCTTGCGGATGAAGCTGTCCAGACTGACTCCGCTGTAGGCCTTGGCATAACCGTTGGTAGGGAGAGTATGGTTGGTGCCCGAAGCATAGTCGCCTGCACTTTCCGGAGAATAATAGCCTAAGAACACGGAACCCGCATTGACAATGCGTTCGCTGATTTCCATGTAATCCTTGGTTTCGATAATCAGGTGCTCGGGAGCATATTCGTTGGTCATTTCTACGGCTTCGTCCATGTTCTTCACTAAAATCAATTTGCTGGCAGCTAAAGAACGGCTGGCGATTTCCTTTCGGGGAAGCTGGGCCAGCTGGCGTTCCACTTCTTCTGTCACCGCTTTCAGCAAAGTTTCACTGGTGGTAATCAGGATGGCCTGGCTGTCGGTGCCGTGTTCTGCCTGTGAAAGTAAATCGGCAGCCACAAAGACCGGATTGGCTGTTTCATCGGCCAGTACCGCTACTTCAGAAGGCCCGGCTGGCATGTCAATAGCTACGTCACGTAAGGAAACCTGCTGTTTGGCGGCAGTGACATACTGGTTGCCCGGACCGAATATCTTGTATACTTTGGGAATGCTTTCCGTGCCATAGGCCATGGCTCCGATAGCTTGTACCCCGCCGGCTTTGAAGACGCGGTTGATGCCAGCCAGTTTGGCTGCGTAGAGAATGGCCGGGTGAATCTTTCCTTCCTTGTTGGGAGGAGTACAGAGAATGATTTCCTTGCATCCGGCAATCTGTGCCGGGGTAGCCAGCATCAGGACAGTGGAGAAAAGAGGAGCTGTTCCACCGGGAATGTACAATCCCACTTTCTCGATAGCTACCGCTTTCTGCCAGCAAGTCACGCCCGGCAGTGTGGTGATTTTCTTTCCCTGGAATACCTGTGCGGCGTGGAACGTGCGGATGTTGTTATAAGCCAGTGTGATGGCCGCCTTCAGTTCGATGCTGACTTTCTTTTCTGCTTCGGCAATTTCTTCCTCGCTTACCAGCAGGGAGTTCAGTTGCACTTTGTCGAATTTTTCTTCGTATTCGAGTACGGCTTTATCACCCTCAAATTTGATGCGGTTTAATATTTCGAGTACGGTTTCCCGCAATGATTCCGTTTGAAGAGTCGGGCGTTTCAGCAAGTCCGCCCATGTATTTCTTTCAGGATAAGTAATGATGTTCATAGTAACAATCTTTGTGATTAGGTTCTGAAAATCAAAGTATCATTTTCTCAATAGGCAGCACCAGGATGCCTTGTGCACCGATGGCTTTCAGCTTGCCGATGATTTCCCAGAAACATTTCTGGTCGAGAACAGTGTGGATGCTGCTCCAGCCTTCTGTAGCCAATGGCATAATGGTTGGGCTCTTTACACCGGGAAGAACAGCTACGATTTCTTGTACCTTGTCGGTCGGTACGTTCATCAGCACGTATTTCTTGTCTTCAGCGGTTTTGACTGCATTGATGCGGAACAGCAGTTCCTGAAGTATTTCCTTCTTTTCGTCTGACATGTGCTTGTTTCCGATGAGCAGCGCTTCGCTCTTCATTACCACTTCCACCTCCTTCAGGTTGTTGCTGATAAGGGTGGAGCCGGAGCTGACAATGTCGAAGATGGCATCTGCCAGACCGATGGCCGGAGCAATCTCCACCGAACCCGTGATAACATGGATGTCGGCCTCAATGTGCTGTTGTGTCAGGAAGTTTTTCAGGATATTGGGGTAGGAGGTAGCAATCTTTTTGTGATTGAACCATTCCAGTCCGTTGTATTCCGTTTCTTTGTGAATGGCCAGTGACAAACGGCATTTGCTGAAGCCCAGACGGTGCACGATTTCCGCTTCTTCGGCACGTTCCACGAATTCGTTTTCTCCTACAATACCGAGGTCGGCCACGCCGTTGGCCACACATTGTGGAATATCATCGTCGCGCAGGAACAGTACTTCTACCGGAAAATTACTGGACTGTGTCAGCAGGGTGCGTTTGGAGGTAGATAACTTGATGTCTGCTTCAGTAAACAGGGCCATTGTGTCTTCGAACAAGCGCCCTTTGGATTGTACGGCAATTCTTAACATATTGTTCTAAGTTTTTAAAGTGTCAAATAAAAAAGGCTTACCGAGGAATAAATTCTTACGGCAAGCCTTTGTGTAATCTTATCTCTTGTAACTGCACGCGTCGTCAGCCTACCGTGTGAACCGTTAGGTAATGATGATGGCGATGATGTACAGTATTTAAAATCATAATTATCGTTCTTTTGTTGCGACAAAAATATTAGATAAGAATTAAAAAAGCAAATATTTATCAGAAAAAACTCGCTTTTGCTGTCAAATTTATAAAGATTCCTTTTCTTTTTCCGTATAACAGCCTTTGAAGTACATTTCCTTTTCTGCTTTTTCTCTTGGGAAAATGAAATAGGTGCAGACGGCCTTGGTGCAGACTTCATCCTGTGCATTGTAGATTTCGGCTTCAATGAACACAAAGTTCCGTTTCTGCTCCTTGATTCTTCCTTTGAGGGTAAGGTGAGAGTCGGTCGTGTGAATGGGTTTCAGGTATTGAGTTTCCATGCGCGAAGTCACTCCCGCCGTCTGAAGCTTGCGGGCAATCACCCAGGCACATATCTCATCCAGCAGAGTTGCCTGAATACCTCCGTGCAGGGTGTTCAACCAACCTTGAAAACGGGCTTCAGGTACCCATTTACTCACAATCTCGTCCCCGTCTTCATAAAATTCCATTTTCAGGCCCGACTCGTTGTTGGGGGCACAGCCGAAACAGAAGTATCCTTCCATTCCTTCCCATGGATTGATGATTTTTTCCATGATGGCTGAGTTTTAGATAGTATAGTCCACGCAGGCACGGTTTTCCTTGGCATCTTTCAGAATACCAGCTGCGGCTACGTGTGCCGGATGGATGGCATAAGCCTTCACGTCGTCCAGCGTATCGAAACTGCTGTCCAGGCAGATGTCCCATACTTCTGCCGGGTTTTCATTCAGTCCTACATGAATGTCACGAATAAAGGGGATAGTGGCCGGAAGAGCCTCGATGGCAGTCTTGAAACGGTTCATAATGTCGGCTTTTTCTGCCGGAGAAAGGGTTTCTTTCAATTTAAATAAAACAATGTGCTTGACCATGTTTGTTTGTTTTTATGATTTTCGTATCTTTGAATATTGCAAATATAGAAATTAATTATTGAAACAAGTTATGATTATCATTGGAATTGCAGGAGGAACAGGCTCCGGTAAAACAACTGTAGTGAGAAGGATTATCGAAAGTCTGTCGGAGAATGAAGTGGCAGTGCTTCCGCTTGATTCATATTATAAGGACAGCAGTCATGTGCCCGTGGAAGAACGGCAGAACATCAACTTTGACCATCCTTCGGCATTCGACTGGGATTTGCTCTCCAAGCATATCTCCATGCTGCGTAACGGAGAATCCATTGAACAGCCTGTATATTCCTATCTTACCTGTACGCGCCAGAAAGAAACCGTGCATGTAGAACCCCGTAAGGTCATCATCATCGAAGGTATTTTGGCTTTGAGCGACCGCAGGTTGTGCAAGCAGATGGACCTCCGTATTTTTGTGGATGCCGATCCGGACGAACGTCTCATCCGTGTCATCCAGCGGGATGTGATAGAACGCGGACGTACGGCTGAGGCGGTGATGGAACGTTATGTGCGTGTGTTGAAACCCATGCACCTGGAGTTTATCGAACCGGCCAAGCGAATAGCCGACCTGATTGTGCCGCAAGGAGGTCATAATGAAAAGGCCATCGAGATTCTGAAGATGTACATTGAACGAATCGTAGACAAATGAAAGGCTGGATAACGGGGCTGTGCTGTGTGCTGGCCTTTTTTTTGTTTTTTTCATGCGGCTCTGAGAAAAAAGCGGAAGAGACTGCCGTCGATTTGCCACAGATTCAGGAAAGAAAGGAACTGGTGGTGCTGACTGTCAACAGCTCTGTGTCTTATTTCCATTACCGTGGTGAACCCATGGGATTCCAGTACGAATTGGCCCAGCAGTTTGCCAAGTCGCTGGGACTCGACCTAAAGGTGAAGGTCGTAAAAGACGAAGAGCAGCTGGTGAGCAGTCTGCTCAAAGGAGAAGGTGATTTGGTAGCCTACAACCTGATTATTACCAATCCGCTGAAGGATAGTCTGATTTATTGTGGTGAAGAAGACATTACGCGGCAGGTAATTATACAGCGGAGAGGGAAGAAAGCTTTGAAGGATGTCACGGAACTGGTAGGAAAGAAAGTCTATGTCAATTCCGGAAAATACCGTACCCGTCTGGAGAATCTGAACCGCGAACTGGGAGGAGGAATCGATATTTGTGAGATTTCCTCCGACAGTGTATCGTCGGAAGACCTGATTACGTGGGTGGCAGAGGGGCGTATTGACTACACGGTAGCTACAGATGAAATTGCTCGCATCAACCGTACCTATTATCCGGTGCTCGACATCAACCTGGCCATCAGCTTTGACCAGCGTTCTTCGTGGGCCGTACGGAAAACATCGCCTCTGCTGGCAGAGGCCGCCGATAAATGGCACCGCGAGAACATCAATTCACCGGCATTCCGTGCCAGTGCCCGCCGTTATTTTGAATTGACCAAGCGTCCCGCACATGGAGCCATTCTTTCTGTGAAAGACGGTAAGATTTCCCACTACGATGATTTGTTCCGGCGTTATGCCAAAGAAATCGGCTGGGACTGGCGTCTGTTAGCTTCGTTGGCTTATACTGAATCGAACTTCAATCCGAATGTCGTATCATGGGCCGGGGCCAAGGGGCTGATGCAGCTGATGCCGGCTACGGCACGTGCCATGGGAGTGCCGCCGGGCAAAGAGCAGGACCCGGAAGAGAGCATCAAAGCTGCTGTGAAGTACATTGCCGGAATGCAGCGTACGTTTAGTAAAATCACGGATAAGGAAGAACAGGCCAAGTTCATATTGGCCGCCTACAATTCCGGTATCGGCCATGTGACCGATGCCATGGCATTGGCCGAAAAATACGGACGTAACCGCTACATTTGGGAGCATCATGTGGCCCATTTCATGCTGTTGAAAAGCAACAAGGAATATTATCAGGACCCCGTCTGCAAGAACGGGTATGCCCGAGGAAGCGATACCTATGAGTTTGTACACGAGATTCTGGCACGTGCGGAACTTTACCGAAAGAAGATAAAGAAGTAAACAACTGAAAAGTTGGGTTTTATAAATAGCCTGAAGTTTTTGCGGAAGCTTCAGGCTATTTTTTACGTTTCCCGTTGCGGAAACGTAAGTTTTCCAGTGCGGAAATGTAGGTTTCTCCATCGGAAACCGTACGGTTTATGTGGGGGAAACGTAGAAAACTTTTCAGCAGTCTGCTTTTTCTTTTAGGAAGTTTGCAAAATATAATAAGTTACATTATTTCCTAATCATTTTAAAGTTCTACAATAAGCAGATAGCTAAAAGAAGTTTTCTGCTTGAAAAAAATAAGTTTTTCTTTGGCGCTGTATAATTATATTCGTAATTTTGCGAACAACAAACAAAAGAGGTGAAAATGGTAAGAAAGAACTATTCAGAAGAACAGGAAAAAATGGCCCGCTTTGCCAAGGCCATGGGGCATCCGGCTCGTATAGCCATACTTCAATTTTTGGCCTCGCAGGAATGTTGCTTTTTTGGCGACATTCACGAAGAACTGCCCATAGCCAAGGCTACAGTGTCACAGCACTTGAAGGAACTGAAAGAAGCCGGACTGATTCAGGGAGAGATTGAAGCACCTAAGGTGAGGTATTGTATTAATAAGGAGAACTGGAAACTGGCCAAAAAAATGTTTGCCGATTTCCTGGGCCAGCCGATATGTAAAAAAGAGAGCTGTTGCGAATAAGCTCTTTTTTTTGTTGTGCTTGTTCGTTGTTTTGCGAATTACTAATAATAGATATAGAAGAACGATGAAAAAGATGGTATGTCTTCTGTCAGTATGCTTGGCATTGGCCTCATGTGGAATGCAGAGCAGAAGTGAAAAAGAAATTCAAACAAGTGACAAAGCGGTGGTCAGAAACAGTGAGGTAACTGCCAAAGACCATGTAGAGGTATTGTATTTTCATGGGAAACAGCGTTGTGCTACGTGCATAGCCATTGAAAACAATACTCTGGCTGTGATGAAAGAGAATCTCTCGGAGCAGGTAAAGAAGGGGGAAGTGGTGTTCAAGGTGATAGACATCAGCAAGAAAGAAAATGAGATGATTGCCAAAAAATATGAGGTTACCTGGTCGTCACTGTTTGTGGTGCGCTATAAAAATGGACAGGAGACTGCGGAAAATATGACCCAGTTTGCTTTCGGAAATGCCCGTAAATCGCCGGAGGTGTTCAAGGAAGGACTGGTGAAGACCATAAATGACATGCTGAAATAATAAGGAGAGACTATGGATTGGTTACAGACATTGTTGGACAACAGTTCCACTCCTGTATGGACGGCGTTTTTGCTTGGACTGCTGACTGCACTTTCGCCTTGTCCGCTGGCAACCAACATTGCGGCTATTGGCTTTATCGGGAAAGATATTGAGAACCGGAGGCGTATTTTCTGGAACGGACTGCTCTATACGCTGGGACGTATTCTTTCGTACACGTTGCTTGGAGTGGTGTTGATTCTGATTCTGAAAGAGGGTTCGAGCATGTTTGGCATACAGAAGACCATCGGAGCGTGGGGAGAGCTTGTGTTGGGACCGCTTTTGTTCCTGATAGGCCTTTTCATGCTTCTCGGTGATAGGTTGAACTTGCCTCAGTTCGGATTTCAGGGTAATGCGGAAGGGCTTGTCCGGAAAGGCGGTTGGGGTGCGTTGATAATAGGCGCGTTGTTTGCCCTGGCTTTCTGTCCCACAAGCGGTGTCTTTTATTTTGGTATGCTGATACCGATGTCGGCCACGGCCACAGCAGGTTATCTGCTGCCCGTTGTGTTTGCCATTGCGACTGCCATACTGGTGCTGGTCGTGGCGTGGATTTTAGCCTTCAGTGTACAGCAGCTGGGCAGTTTTTACGGCAAGATGCAGAAGGTGCAGAAATGGATGAACCGCATAGTTGGTGTGCTGTTTATCGTCATCGGCATATATTATAGCTGGATAATGTATTTATAAACGAATTTGATAACAAACAAAATCTTTACAAGTATGGAAATTAAAGTATTGGGACCGGGTTGCGCAAAGTGCAAGACCACCTATAATGTAATTGAAAAAGTAATCAAGGAAAATAACCTGGACGTGAAACTGACCAAGGTGGACGACATCATGGAAATGGTGAGCTACAACATCATGACGACTCCTGCCGTTGTGGTAGACGAAGTAGTGAAGATGAAAGGACAGGTTCCCACCGAAAGCGATGTAAAGAAACTTTTAGGAATCGGATAAACAAGAGGATTGATTCAGAAGCGGCAGAAACGACCTTCAAGGCAGCTGCCGCTTTTATAATGGAATACCTGTTCGTATTTAAACGAATTATAACGATAGAAACATGATACAAGATTTTGCAGACTGGCTTGTTTACGGATTGTTCGGACTGAGTGCTGATACGCCGCTTGGGGTAGCCGTAAACTTCTTTTTTTATGATACCATTAAGATTCTTATTCTACTGTTTTTTATCAGTGTGCTGATGGGAATCATTAACGCTTATTTTCCGATAGAACGTTTGAGGAACTATCTGGTAACACATAAGATGTACGGGTTGCAGTATGTATTGGCTTCCATTTTCGGAGCCATTACTCCGTTCTGCTCCTGCTCGTCCATTCCCTTGTTTATCGGCTTTGTAAAAGGCGGTATCCCTTTGGGAGTGACGTTTGCCTTTTTGATTACTTCTCCGCTGGTGAACGAGGTGGCGGTGGCTATGTTTCTCGGTTCTTTTGGACTGAAAGTAACACTTATCTATGTTATCAGCGGTATTCTGCTGGGAGTGATAGGAGGTTTTGTGCTCGGCCGCATGCATCTCTCACCTTACCTGAGCGACTGGGTGAAGCAGATACAGGCCAGCTCCTCGGCACAGGCAGGAGAGTGGGAGAAAGACCATACTACTTTTATCAAGCGCCTTCCTGTCATTGTGCGTGATGCCTGGAAGATTGTCAGTGGTGTACTGATTTACATTCTGATAGGTATAGGTATCGGTGCGTTTATGCACGGCTTTGTGCCCGAAGGATTTTTCGAGCAATACATGTCGAAGGATAACTGGTTTGCCGTACCGCTTTCGGTTATTCTTGCCGTACCGATGTATGCCAATGCGGCAGGCATTGTGCCGGTCATCGAGGTATTCGTGGCCAAAGGTATCCCTATGGGTACAGCCATCGCTTTCATGATGGCCGTGGTAGGTCTTTCACTTCCGGAAGCGACTTTGCTGAAGAAAGTGATGACGTGGCGATTGATTGCGATATTCTTCGGAACGGTGGCTTTCTTCATTATCTTGTCGGGTTATTTGTTTAATTTTGTTCTTTAATTTATCATTGTTACATTTATATGAGAGTATTGATTCTTTGTACAGGAAATAGTTGCCGCAGCCAGATGGCACATGGCTTTTTGCAGTCGTTCGATAAAAATATAGAAGTGTATTCGGGTGGAACAGATCCTGCCGCACAGGTAAATGCCAAGGCGGTGGAGGTAATGAAAGAAGTCGGAATTGACATCAGTTCGCATGTGCCGACTCACGTGAATACCTACCTTGATCAGGAGTGGGATTATGTGATTACCGTGTGCGGAGGGGCAAATGAAAGTTGTCCGGCATTTATTGGAAAAGTAGGCAAGCGTCTTCACATCGGTTTTGATGACCCGTCGCATGCCACCGGAACTCCGGAATTTATTGAAGCAGAATTCCGTCGTGTGCGGGATGAGATTAAAAAAGCCTTCGCCCGTTTCTATATTACGGAAATCCGAAAAGAAGAATTGCCAGCCTGCTCTTGCGGAAGTTGCGGTTAATATGCTTATTCTGTTGTAGCTTCTTTGGTTTTGCGATACATCGTAATGTTTGGAATGAATTCTTTGTTATTTCATCATTTTTTAATAGTTTCGTCACTATGAAACCAAACTTAACAAAGTTGAATATGACAGAATGGGATAAAATGCAGGAGCATCAAATCTATAATGATTTTGATGCTGATTTGTTTAAGCTGAGGGTTAAGGCAAAAAAGCTGTTTAAGGAGTTTAACCGCACTGAAGATGAAGAAGTTGAACGACGTCAGGAAATCATGCACAAACTTTTCAAGAAAGTAGGGGAGCGTGTGTGGATAGAGCCGGACCTTGCTTGCGAATTCGGTAAAAATATTACGATTGGAAATGATGTCTATATTAACTTCGGATGTACGCTCCTCGATTGCGGGCAGATAACGATAGGTAACAATACGTTATTGGGGCCTAACGTAAGTATATATTCTGGCAATCATTCACTCGATGCGGCAGAGCGGATAGCGGGTGCTTTGATTCCTGAACCCATTACCATAGGCAATCGGGTCTGGATTGGAGGCGGCAGCACTGTCCTCAGTGGAGTGACGATAGGCGATGATACCGTTATCGGTGCCGGAAGTGTCGTAACTCATGACATCCCTTCGGGTGTCGTGGCAGCTGGAAATCCCTGTCGTGTATTAAGAAAAATCACGGATAAAGACAAAGTAGGTTTTCCCATATAGCAGATTGTTTCTCCATAATAAGGAAAGGCATCACGATGAGGTAATCTTCCAAAAGTGGGGTGAGTTACATATTGTCCAGTTATAAAACGAAAGGCTGTTTCAAATTACATTATTCTAATTTGAAACAGCCTTTTTACTGCTTTCTCTCAGCAAATAAATATAGGCTAAAAAAACGCCTTTGCGTTTTAATTAAAACACAAGGACGTTTAGATTAAAACGCAAAGGCGTTTGACATGAAATGTACTTGCGTTTGAGATAAAACGCACTTGTGTTTTTGGAGGAGAATAAAACGAATGAATCGATTTTACTTTTAATTTAATTAACTGTTTGAATATATATTATTTACGATAAATTCGTAGATTTGCGAAAGGTTCGTAGAAAAACTCGTTCGATATGGAAAAGCTAACTTATCAGGAAGAAGAAGCCATGCGCTTTATTTGGAACTTGGGACCATGTTTTGTGAAGGATGTGGTGGGCTGCTATGCTGAACCTAAACCACCTTATACCACGGTGGCCTCCATTATTAACAACCTGAAGCGGAAGGGATACCTGCAGGCAGAGAGGTTTGGTAATACTTACCGGTATACTCCTTTGGTGGCTCAGGAAGAATATACCAGCAAGTCTGTGGGCAACATTGTGCGCAATTACTTTGCCAATTCTTATAAGGAGATGGTTTCGTTCTTTGCCAAGGAACAGAAGATTTCCAAGGAAGACCTGAATGAGATTATCAACCTGATTGAAAAACATGAAGACAAATAAAAACTTATTTCTATGCTATACCTTCTTCAAGTCAATGTCGGATTAATCCTGTTTTACGCGCTCTATAAACTGGTATGCACGCGGGATACCTTCTTTCGTTCCAGAAGATTTATCCTGATAGTGTCGCTTGTATTGCCATTTATCCTGCCTTTTATCGACGTACGTGAATGGCTGGAAAGCCGTGACCGCATGATTATGCTCACTCACTTTGATTACTCGGCGGTGTTGCCGGAGATTGTGGTGGGCAGTGAAGCAGTAGAAACCGGGAACCGTGTATTCGTACTGTCTGAATGGATAGGCTATCTGTATCTTGCCGGGGTAGTGGTATTGCTCGTCCGGCTTGCGGTTCAGGCGTTCAGTCTGTATCGCCTCATTGTACGTATGCCGGAAAAAGAGATAAACGGCGTCCGCGTAAAATGTTTGAATGACCCTTCCGGACCGTTCTCTTTCTTCGGATGGATTTTCATGAATCCTGCCGCGGTGAAGGAAGATGAAATCAATGAAATCCTGACGCACGAAATGGCGCACGTAAAGCAGCATCATTCTGTCGATGTACTTCTTGCTGAGATGGTCAGCATCTGCTGCTGGATGAATCCCTTTGCCTGGCTGTTGAAACGCGAGGTCAGACTCAACTTAGAGTTCCTGGCCGACAGGAAAGTAATGGAGGCAGGGTTTGCTACTAAAAGCTATCAATATCACCTGCTTGGGTTGGCCTACAACCACAAGTACGGGTTATCCAATAATTTCAACTTCTCTCACCTTAAACAACGTATCATTATGATGAACAAGAAAAAATCAAATGCTACAGGGCATATCAAATATGCGCTGTTCGTGCTTCCGGCCTTTGCTCTACTCGTTGCCGGAAACATCTCCTGCTCGCAGGATGCATCACAGACGGAGGATGCAAAAGAAGAAGTTGTTGCCCCGGTAAGTCCGGAAGCAAAAGAAGCTCCCGCAGATAGTACGGCTAAAGAAGAAGTATTTATGGTTGCAGAACAGATGCCTGAATTTCCGGGAGGAATGAAGGAGTTGTTGAAATTCCTTCAGAACAACCTGAAATATCCGGAAAATGCCATGAAGAATAATGTGCAGGGACGGGTAATCGTGCAGTTTGTGGTGGAAAAAGACGGAACTCTTACCGAATTCAAGGTGGCTCGTTCTGTAGATCCGGATTTGGATGCAGAGGCTTTGCGCGTGCTGCAGACCATGCCTAAGTGGAAGCCGGGCATGCAGAGGGGGAAGATCGTAAGGGTAAAATTTACCGTACCTGTTTCCTTCAAACTTCAGTAAATTATGTTTGAGTCCGCTTTAAAAATGGGCTGTAATTATGCTTAAATGCTTCTGAGAGAAGTTGGAATGTAATCCTGTATTTTAGAGCGGACTAATTTTTTATAGAAATATAATGTCATGAAAATCATTGTAATATTATTCTTCTCCATGTTATTGGCTCTGCCGACTTACGGACAAAATAGAGAGACGGACTATCTGTCGCATGTACTGGAGAAAATGAATGCCGTAGAATCGGTAACCTATCATTGTGTGAAAAAGGCATGGGAACCGGGAGACAAAGAGCCGGTGTACAGTGTGCCAAGAGAAATTTATGAGCATGTGAATCCGCAGGATACTGCTGTGGGTTATTCTTTCTTGTGTGCCTCGGATAAGGAATTCAGACAACCACTTTGGGTATATGACGGAACTGTGTTTGCTTACATAGAGAAAGAAGAAAAAGAAGTACGGATAGATGATTTCACTCAGAAAAGTCCCCTTCCATTCAGAGTTATTATGCCTCAAGCTTTTGGTTGCATGAAATCCATTCTTGAGTATGTATTGAATACTCAGGATAGCATAGTCCTCAGTTTGAAGGATGAGGGGAAAGATTATCTGATGGAATTAAGTATCCATACACCGTATCAGGTGGAGTTCTTTGGTAAAGCTTGTTACATGCCGCAGAATCCGTATATATATGATCCGACATCTATTTACAAAATCTGGATTTCAAAAGAAAATGACATGCCTTATCGTTATCGCAGGGAGATGCAGCATAGCATCAGTGAGGGTATTTGTTCCGATTTTGTGTATAATCCTTCAGGAAAGGGAAAAATTGTGGCGGAAGATTATTATCCGGCAGATTATGTGCGGCGTATAAAAGGAGAGAAGTCTCAGAAGGCGACTGTGGATATGACGGGTAAAAAAGCTCCAGGCTGGACGCTTACTGATATGAAGGGTCAGAAGGTTTCTTTAAGCGGTATAAAGTCGAAGGTCATCTTGTTGCAGTTCACAGGGATAGGCTGCGGACCATGTAAGATTTCGATACCTTTCTTGAATAGCTTGAGAAAAGCATATGCAGTGAATGAGCTTGAAGTGCTGGCTGTGGAAACGTGGGGAAGGTCGAAGTCGTCTTGCGAAGCCTATGTGAAAAATCAGGGAATAGAATACAGTTTTCTGACAGCCGATAAGGATACAATTGCTAAACTTATAAATGATTATCAGGCTGGTAGCGGAGTTCCGCAGTTTTACTTGATAGGTAAAGATCGCACGATAATTGCAAAGTTTCAAGGCTATGCGGAAAAGACAACAGATGCAGAGATAGAAAAGAAGATAAAAGCGAATTTGTAGACCGAAAAAACGTATTCTCCTCAATCCTTGCATTTTCTGTAGATTTTTCTATACATTTGCAGCCATACATTTAAACAAAGAAAAACAGATGCATCGTATCACTCCCTGTTCGCAAAAGGTCATGCTTCGGTTCCGTCGTTGGAGCCGGAAGGAATATGCTGCGTTTGTAAGCCTGCACCGCCATGTCACCATCGGACAGGTGGGACGAGGAATTGCAGATGCTTCATTGGGCAAGCAGAAAACGGCAGTGTGCGAGGGAAAGAAAACAGAAGGCAAGTCATGGACTAGCTTTTCAGAGGAAGATGCACTCTTTGGAAGTGGAGGACTAGGGCTTGGAGGAAGTCTATTCGAAACAGACCGGACAAGATTGTGGTGTCTGCTGGTGCCGCAAAGGGAAGAAGTGCCTGCGCTGCTTTTAGATAAAATAAATAAGATAACAATAACCGGAAGGGATGTATCCGCTTCAGGTCAAGTCTGACAGACTTAACCGAAGCGGATACATCCCTTCTTTTTTAGGATAAATACGTATGGAAAGATTACAGAAATTAGAAGAGAAGATAAAGGAAGGGGGCATGCTTACTTCGGAAGAGGCTTTGTGGCTGCTCGAGGAAGCGCCTTTTGAGGAGCTGTGTGAGGTGGCTCACCGCATTACGGTGGCATACGCTTCACGGAAGTTTGACATGTGTTCCATCATTAATGCCAAGTCGGGTCGTTGCCCTGAAAACTGCAAATGGTGTGCCCAGTCGGTGCATCATCACACGGGTGTGGAGGAGTACGGACTGGTGAGCGAAGAGGAATGTTTGCGTCAGGCAAAGATGAACGAAGACCAAGGTGTGGCTCGTTTTTCGCTGGTGACCAGTGGTCGTCGGCCTTCGGCGGGAGAGGTAGAGAAACTTTGCAAGCACTTTGCATACCTTCGGGCGCACAGTAAGATTGAATTGTGTGCGTCGTTAGGACTGGCTACGGAAGAACAGCTTGCAGCCTTGTATCGTGCCGGGGTGAGCCGTTATCATTGCAACCTGGAAACGGCGCCTTCGTTCTTCCCGACCTTGTGTTCCACGCATACGCAGGCACAGAAGATAGAAACGCTCCAGGCAGCTCGTCGGGCGGGCATGGACGTGTGTAGCGGAGGCATCATCGGCATGGGAGAAACGCCGGCCCAGCGGGTAGAACTGGCACTGACCTTGCGGGAACTGGAGGTACAGTCCATCCCGTTGAACCTGTTGCAGCCCATCAAGGGAACGCCGCTGGAACACGCAAAGCCGCTGACGGCGGAAGAGGTGCTGCGTACGGTGGCTATGTTCCGCATGGTGAACCCGACGGCTTTCCTTCGCTTTGCCGGAGGGCGCTCGCAGTTGAGCGAGGAGACGGTGGACCGTGCGCTGTATGTGGGAATCAATTCGGCCATTGTGGGGGATTTGCTGACTACCCTTGGCTCAAAAGTAACAAAAGACAAAGAACGTATAAAGGAGGCAGGATATGAATTGTGAGAAATTGCTTGACGAATTTGACCGGAACCATTTGTGGCATCCGTATACTTCAACTTCAAACCCACTGCCCACTTATAAGGTGGAACGGGCACAGGGTTGTACCTTGACGCTGGCCGACGGTACGGAACTGATTGATGGCATGTCATCGTGGTGGTGTGCTGTGCATGGATACAATCATCCGGTGTTGAACCAGGCAATAGAAGAACAGCTTCACCGGATGTCGCACGTGATGTTCGGGGGACTGACACACGAGCCGGCTATCGAATTGGGAAAGGAATTGCTGAAAATCGTGCCTCCCAGCATGGAATACATTTTTTATGCCGACAGTGGGTCGGTGGCTGTGGAAGTGGCTTTGAAGATGGCGGTGCAGTATCAGTTTGCGGCAGGTCATCCGGAGAAAAATAATTTCGTGACCATCCGTTCGGGCTATCACGGCGATACGTGGAACGCCATGTCGGTATGCGACCCGGTGACGGGCATGCACAGCCTGTTTGGTTCGGCCCTTCCGGTGCGCTATTTTGTACCTTCTCCGCAGTGCCGTTTCGATGCCGAATGGGATGAGAAGGACATCGAGCCCTTGCGGGAAGTCATCAAGCAGCATCACGGCGAGCTGGCGGGACTGATTTTAGAGCCGATAGTGCAGGGGGCCGGTGGCATGCGTTTCTATCATCCGCAGTATTTGCGGGAGGCGGCACGCCTTTGTCGGGAACACGGCATGCTGTTGATTTTTGACGAGATTGCCACAGGCTTCGGACGTACGGGGAAATTGTTTGCATGGGAACATGCGCAGGTGGAACCGGACATCATGTGCATCGGCAAGGCACTGACCGGAGGGTATATGACCTTCTCGGCGGTGCTGGCTTCGGCAAAGGTGGCCGACTGTATTTCTTCCCAGGAGCCGCGTGCGTTCATGCACGGTCCTACGTTTATGGGCAACCCGCTGGCTTGTGCCGTGGCACTGGCTTCCGTGCGTCTGTTGTTGTCGTCAGGCTGGCAGGAGAAGGTACTCCGCATTGAAGCACAGCTGAAAGAGGAACTGACACCGGCGGCTTTGTTGCCGCAGGTGGCCGATGTCAGGGTACTGGGTGCCATCGGAGTGATTGAAACCAAGAAGCCGGTCGACATGGGCTGGATGCAGCGTCGGTTTGTGGAAGAAGGTATTTGGGTGCGTCCGTTCGGACGGCTGGCTTATATCATGCCGCCTTTCATCATTCGTCCGGAAGAACTGACGAAACTGACGAGTGGCTTGTGTAAGATTGTCGGTGAAATGCCGGAATAAAAACAAAGGAGGTGAATTATGGAAAATGAAATACAACCCGGACTGGACGGAGATTTTCAGCTGGAACTGGATAAGCTGGAGGCGTGTGGCAACCTGCGTGTGTTGCCGGAAACCTGCAGCGACGGGAAATGGATTGAGGCCGGTGGACGGAGGATGTTGAACCTGTCGTCGAATGATTATCTGGGACTGGCTTCGGACAAGGCGTTGCGTGAGGAATTTTTGCAGACGGTGAAGGAAAGGGATTTGTGCTTTTCTTCCTCGTCCTCGCGGTTGCTGACGGGTAACTTCCCAGCCTATCGGGAACTGGAATCGCTGTTAGCTTCGTTGTTTGGAGCGGAGAGTGCACTGGTGTTCAGCAGCGGGTATCACATGAATACGGGAATTCTTCCGGCGGTGACCGATGCAAACACGCTGATTTTAGCTGACAAATTAGTACATGCGAGTCTGATTGACGGCATCCGCTTGTCGGCGGCTAAGTGCATCCGTTACCGTCATCAGGACTATGCGCAGTTGGAGAATCTGCTGGCCAAGCATCACGGCGAGTATCACCGGATTATTGTGGTGACCGAAAGTGTGTTCAGTATGGACGGTGACGTAGCTTCGCTCGACCGGCTGGTGGAACTGAAGCGTCGTTATACCAACGTGATGCTGTATGTAGACGAGGCGCACGGCATTGCCGTACGGGGCCAGCGAGGACTGGGGGTAGCCGAGGAACAAGGTTGCCTGAAGGACATCGATTTTTTGTGCGGTACCTTCGGCAAGGCGATGGCTTCCGTGGGAGCGTATGTGGTGTGCCGGAAGGTGATACGCGATTACCTGGTGAACCGGATGCGCACGTTGATTTTTACCACGGCTTTGCCACCTATCAATGTGGCATGGACGCGCTTTGTCTTGTCGCACCTGGAAGATATGCAGGCACGGCGGGAGCATTTGGCCAAAATCTCAGCAAGCCTGCGGACGGCTATCCGTGAGAGTGGGGTGGAATGTCCGTCGGAAAGTCACATTATACCTCTGGTAGTGGGAGCCAACGAGAAGGCCATCTGGAAGGCCTTGCAGATGCAGGAACATGGCTTTTATGTGTTGCCGGTGCGTCCGCCTACTGTACCCGAGGGAACGGCGCGGTTGCGTTTCTCGCTGACTTCGCTGATTGAAGAAGAGGAAATGGCACGGTTGTGTCATGAAATGAAAGCATGAAAACAGAAAGAAATTAAGATATGAAACAACGGTTTATCAAGAAGGAAGGAAATTCTACATTGCTGCTCTTCTTTGCCGGATGGGGCTCGGACGAAAATCTGTTTGCCGGACCGGTGCAGGAGGGATGTGACTGCCTGTTGTGTTTCGACTATAAGGATTTGGATTTTGACTACAGTCTGCTGGGGGGGTACAAGGAGATACGGGTCATGGCCTGGTCCATGGGGGTATGGGTAGCCTGCCAGACATTGGCCGGAAAAGAATATCCTTATGGGATGAGGCTGGCAGTGAACGGTACGCCTTTCCCTATTCACGATACAGAAGGTATTCCTGAAGCTATCTTTCAGGGAACGCTGGAGAACTTTTCGGAACCGGTGCTAATTCGTTTCCGTCGGCGGATTTGCGGGTCGGCCGCACAGGTGAAGACATTCCTATCGCATCATCCTTATCGGGAGGTAGACGATTTGCACCAGGAGCTGGCGACTTTGTGGACGGCCGTAAAGAATCGTCCGGCTGTGGAGTGGACTTGGGACAAGGCGGTTGTCGGGATGAACGACAAGATATTCCCGCCTCAGAACCAGCGCGAAGCCTGGCAGGGAGTGGCCGTGGAAGAAGTGGATGCGGAACACTATGACGAGGAGTTGTTCCGTGAGTTGCTGAACGGAGAAAGTCGCTTATGGACAAGGCCCTGATTAGTCGGCGCTTTGCCAAGGCCGTGGGGACTTACCTGGATAAGGCCGACGTGCAGCGTTACGTGGCATCCCGGATGGCGGAACTGACCGGTCGTTACATTCCTTCGGATATACAGGAACGGGTGCTGGAAATAGGCTGCGGCACGGGCATGTTCACGCGGATGTACTTGCAGCAGGCTGTACCGGAAGAAATGTGGCTGAACGATCTTTGTCCAGAAGTGGAACCTTATCTGGCGGATGTGTTGGGTGAAAAGGTGCATTTCATGGCGAAGGATGCGGAGACATTAGCTTTTCCGGAGGGGCAGGACCTGATTGTATCGTGCTCGGCGGTGCAGTGGTTTGAAGATTTGCCACGTTTCTTTTCAGGATGCCGGAAGTTGCTGCACGAAGGGGGATACCTGGCTTTCAGTACCTTCGGTCCTCACAATACGGAGGAAGTGGCGACACTGACCGCGGCGGGATTGTCGTATCCGTCGCTGGAGGAACTGAAAGAGATACTGGCAGCACGCTATGAGGTAGTATATGCTCACGAGGAACAGTTACGTCTGTCATTTTCTTCCCCCTTGGACGTGTTGAAGCATTTGAAGGAGACCGGAGTGACGGGTACGGCTGCACAGCCATGGACACGCGGCAGGTTGCAGGAGTTCTGCCGGAATTATACGAGACAATTTTCGGATGAACGGGGAAAGGTGTACCTGACCTTCCATCCTATTTATATGATATGTAGAAAATAAAAACGTTACGAGTATGAAAAAGAATGTATATTTTGTCAGCGGTATCGATACCAATATCGGAAAGAGTTATGCCACGGCTTTCCTGGCCAAGACCTGGAACGAACGGGGCATCCGTACTATTACGGAGAAACTGATTCAGACGGGGAACACGGACATGTCGGAAGACATCGAGCTGCACCGCCGGATTATGGGTACCGGCTTGCTGCCGGAAGATAAGGAACGATTGACCATGCCGGAGATTTTTTCTTATCCCTGTTCTCCGCACCTGGCAGCGGAGATAGACAAGCGTCCGATTGATTTCGATAAGATTGAACGTGCCACTCAAACACTGAGTGAACGCTATGATGCGGTGTTGCTGGAAGGGGCCGGAGGACTAATGGTGCCGTTGACCCGTGAACTGCTGACCATCGACTATGTGGCACAGAAGCAGTATCCGCTGGTGTTCGTCACTTCTGGTCGCCTGGGAAGTATCAACCACACCTTGCTGAGCCTGGAAGCGATGACGCGTCGGGGCATCCGTCTGCATACGCTGGCCTACAACCTTTTCCCGGAAGAAGATGATGAGATTATCCGTCGCGATACGGAGGAATACATGCGCGACCTGTTGAAACGGGAATATCCAGACGCAGAGTTTGTGGTAGTTCCGTTCCTGGGAGTGTAAAAAAATTGAGCATTCGACAAGTTTAGGGAAACCCCTATCTCGAAATAGGGATTTCCTGCTTGATGGGGAGAAATATCTTTCTAATTTTGTATCAGATTAAAAAGGTGAAACCGTTAAATGATATAATTATGATGAAGGTGAAAGTATTTGCTTCGTTGATGTTGGCTGGCTTGCCATTCATTTTGGCAGCGCAGAGTAACGACGACCTTTACTTCGTTCCGAAGAAAAAAACGGAAACGAAGAAGGAGACCGTAGTGGCCCCGAAGCAGAATAGTCAGGGGACAACGGTGTATTCCACATCGACTACTTCCACTCCGGTTGTAGTGAAAGATGTGGCAGGAAATACGCGTGATGTAGATGAGTACAACCGTCGGTACACATCGCGTGAAAATACATTCTCTATGCAGAATGATACGCTTTACATTCAGGAAAAACCGTATGGCGAACGAGGAGAATGGGTGAACGGATTTGAAGGTTCGCAGGATGATTACGAATATGCCATGCGTATCGTTCGTTTCCGTAGCCCGCGTTATGCCATACCGGTAAGCAGTCCGTTGTACTGGGATGTAGTGTATGGTGCTTTCCCGTCATGGGACTGGAATGTGTATGATGATGGACTTTATGCTTATGTATTTCCTACCTACAGCAATCCTTTGTGGTGGGACTGGAGATGGAATTGGAGCATTGCCGGACCAAGATATAGTTTTGGCTGGGGATGGTCTTCTCCATGGTATTATAGCAGCTGGTATTCTCCATATTGGTATGGCGGTTACTGGGGTGGCTACTGGGCCGGTTACTGGGGCCCGGGATGGCATCATCATTATCCGTACTATCCGTCGTATGGATGGGGAGGAGGATGGCATGGTCATTCTTATACCTACAATAACCGCCGTGCAGAGAATGTGGTACGGAGAGGTACTGTAGGCTCTGTATTCGACCATAATGGCCGAACAGGAGGTCGTGTGATGAGTGGTTTGGACCAAAACGGCAGAACGGGAGGTCGTGTAGTGAGCGGAACCAATGGGGTACGTTCTGTACGTCCGGATGACGCTACAAGAGTACGTAGCACAGGTGTGAGATATACGCGTCCTTCACAAGGTATTGGTGAATCTACTTATTCTCGTCCAAGCAGTACGCGTCCTAATTCTTATCGTAATACGGGAGCGTTTGACCGCATGAACCAGAATAGCGGCAACCGGATGAACGGAATAAACAATTCACGGACAAATTCAAACTCATCTGTCAGAAGCTATAACAACTTTGGAGGAGGTAGCTATCGCTCTACTACAACCCGCAGTGGAGGCTCTTCAAGAAGTGTAAGTTCTGGTGGTGGCGGAGGTGCACACAGAAGATAGTCTGAACATTAAATAAAGAAATCAAGTATGAAAAGGAAATATATGTATGCGATGGCCTGCTCATTGATGTGCAGTGCGCAGGCTATGGCGCAGAATGCGTATGATGCGGCTCGCTATGCTGGTGATGAGTTAAACGGTACGGCCCGATTTGTAGGTATGGGAGGAGCCATGGGAGCTTTGGGAGCGGATATTTCTACTATTGGTACCAATCCTGCTGGTATCGGTTTGTTTAGGGGGCATGACTTGTCTACTTCCTTTGGTATGAACAGCACAAAGGCTGAGAGTGACTTTGGAGGGGAGAAGATGAATGACAAGCGGAATAAGGCTTCTTTTGATCAGATTGGTTTTGTGTATTCCACAAAGATTGGTAATCGTACTACACTTCGCTACCTGAACTTTGGATTCAATTACCATAAGAGTCGTAATTTCAATAGAATGTTTGCGGCTGGAGGAATGCTTAACGGTCTTTCACAAACGCAGCAGATGGCCAATATGGTGGGAGGAACCATTTTCTCTATGGATGAGATAGATAATATTTATAATTATGGAATGGAAGGTCATAGTAACCTGTCTAATCCATATAATAATGTCAACTATCCATATTTAGGCGTAATGGGTATTCGTACTGGTTTGGTAGGAGTAGGTACTTTTGACGATGGAAAAGGAGGAACCTATCAATTACCGATTGGGTGGAATGGAAATTCCAGTGGATTCCGCAGTCGGGAAGAGGGTGGTATTAACCAGTATGATTTTAACGTTGCATTTAATGTGGAAGACCGGATGTATTTCGGAATTACATTGGGTGTGAATGATGTGGATTATACGCGTAGCACCTATTATACAGAAGACTTGTATGATGGTAGTCATTCCGGTTTCTATGAGTTGCGGAATCTGTATCGAACGGAAGGATCGGGAATTAATTTGAAACTTGGAGCTATTTTCCGACCCATAGAAGAATCTCCGTTCCGTTTCGGTTTTGCCATTCATACGCCTACCTGGTATTCATTGACAGATATCTATTCTTCTGAAATTTATTCAGAACTGAATTATAACTATGAAAATGAGGATGATAACAAGCAGTTTAAGGCGAATGAAAGAACTATAGATTATGCCGGAGAATCTGTGCAGGACTATCGTTTGGTTACTCCATGGAAATTCAATGTCAGTGCAGGAACGACTTTAGGAGGTATCATGGCTTTAGGTGCGGAATATGAGTACGCCAATTTCGGCTCTTCTCGCTTGTATTATAATGATGGAACTCCGATGGAGAATCAGAATGAGTATACCAAATCTACGCTGAAAGGGCAACATACACTGCGTTTGGGAATGGAAACTCGTATATCTTCTGCGTTTAGCGTAAGAGCGGGTTACAATTATTCTACATCGGTTTATAAGGATGGTGCATACAAGTCGTTGAATGCAAATGATATGCGTACAGATACAGAATATGCTAATGATTTAGCCCGTAATACGGTAACTGTGGGCTTGGGTTACAGATGCAAGTGGTTCTACACTGACTTAGCTTATAAATATGATGTATATAAGTCTGATTTCTATGCATTCAGTGATGCGGCTTTGCAGGCTACGAAAGTGACTAATGAACGTCATCAGTTGCTGCTTACACTGGGCGTTCACTTCTAGAAGTTCATTGTGTTTGTTTTATTTAAATACGGGAGCTGCTTTTATTCACTGGGGCAGCTCCCTTTTTTTATTCTTTTTTCTCACGGTATTCTTTCTTTTTCCAGAAGTTGAATCCCATGTAGATACGTAAGCTTCCGAAAGAGTTGGTCATAGAGAAGGAGGGTTTCCGGTAGTCATACGTGTGGAGTACGAGAGACGCTCCTACATAGTATTTGCTGTTGTTCCAGGTGATGCCGGCACGTGTAATCAGATCAAAGTTGATGTCTTTTATCCATTGTGCCCAGTCGGTTCCGCTTTGAGTAGGCTGGTCGTTGATACGTGCTTTTTTATAGGCTATGGCGGGAAGGAGAGAAACATTCAGCAGACAATTCTTAGCGAATACCCAGTTGTAACCGTAGCCAACACTAAGGTTGTAGTCGGTATAGCGCAGGCTATGAAATTTCAGGGAGGAACTGAGCTGCTGTTGCATTTCCTCGGGCAATTGGGTATGGTCGAAGGAAATATTATGCTGGGAATAGGAAAATCCGGCCAGCAGGGAGCCGCAGCTTTTCCGTTGGTTGGTCGACTGGCTATAGGCCGCAGGATAAGAAAAGCGCTTGTGGTTGAAAATCCAGTAGGCATTTAGTCCTTTGATGTTGCTTTGAAAACCGTTAAACTGTGTGTTCGTATAGCTTTGGCTCAGGTTAAACTTTTCATAGGAAGACAGCTTGAAGTTGCTGCCTGTTTTCCGGTAATACAAGTCTACACCAAATTTAGCGCTGTATAGATTGAATACAATTTCTTTTCGGGGAGCTTTTTCTTTCCCTTTGCCGATAAGGTCTTTGATGTCGAAAGAAAGTCCTAAAAAGATCCATCTCCAGCCGAAATAGACTCCTAACTTAGTATTGATGTTCGGGGCAAAATTCAGACTTTGTCCGTCATTGCTGCCCAACCGGTAATGTTCATACCAGGAACTTTGCTCCAGCATGAAGGCCAGATTATATTTGTTGGGAGAGATGTAAGTGGTGTCTATGGTGTTCAGTTTGGCCCCAGCCTTCTTGATTTCTTCTCCAGTGTACTTGATGGAACGGACAATACCATCGGTCAGACTGCTTAATGACAGTCGGGGAGAAGCCACAGGGGCCGGTTCATTGATTGACATGCTGTCTTTCTTCTCTATCTGAGCCATGGTGTGAGTCGGATAGAGAAGGAGTATAGACAGTATGGTCAACAAGGAGAGTGGTTTCACCCAAATAATAATGTATTGGTTAAAGTTTGTTCAGAATGCGGTCCATTACCCAGTTGGTAGGAGTGGCACTGACTCCGTCGCAGGTGCAGACTGCCTTTCCTTGCAGATGCTCTACTACCGCTTTAATCAATGGAAGCTGTACATGAGGAGGGTTAGGAGGTAGGATTTCTTCACGTCCGCGCTCTGTATGCAGGGCTATCGGGTCGTAGGTGAAGACGGAGAAGCAGATCATGCCTTTGTCTCCGATAATCTCAATACGGTCTTCCTTGGCGGAGTCGTGGGCTACGAAGCACCAGGAACCTGAGCCCGGCAGACCAGAGTCGAACTTGAAGCAGGCACTGATTGTATCTTCTGCTTCATACAGTCCGCCACGGTTGGATTTGTAGCCTTCCGCTTCGAGAATACATCCGAACATGTCCTGCAATAAATCGAGCTGATGGGGGGCAAGGTCGTAGAAATAACCTCCACCTGCAATATCGGGTTGCACACGCCACGGCAAATTCTTGGTGTTGTAGTCGAGTGCACGTGGGGGCTGTGCAAAACGAATCTGCACATTGATAACGTTGCCTATTTCGCCTTCTTCCACTAACTGACGGACTTTTTGAAAGTAGGGCAGGTAGCGGCGGTAATAGGCTACGAAGCAAGGCACTCCGGTCTCTTTCGAGATACGGTTGATACGTGCGCAGTCTTCATAGCTGGCAGCCATCGGCTTCTCGATATACACCGGTTTGCCGGCCTTCATCGCCATGATGGCAAATGTGGCATGTGAAGAAGGAGGAGTAGCGATGTAAATGGCATTCACATCTTCGTCTCCAATCAATTCTTGTGCGTCGGTGTACCATCGGGGTATCTGATGGCGTATGGCGTAGGATTTGGCTTTTTCTTCGTCGCGGCTCATGACGGCAACCACCCGTGAGCCTTCTATCATGTTAAAAGCGGGTCCGCTTTTCTTTTCGGTGACTTCACCGCATCCGATGAATCCCCAGTTTACTTTATCCAGTTTGATCATAGATGAGTGGTTTTAGTGAAAGTATTTTTTATATAATTTCTGATAGTCTTCGCTTTTCATGTACTCGTCGAGCCATTGGTTCAGGCTGTCGAGTAGGATGGGAGAATGTTTGGCTACTCCCCATGCGTAGAATTGGGTGAAACTGATGTCTGTATCAATATCCAGGTTGGGATATAGGTGCATATTGGCCTTGGCAATATTTTCGTCGCACACGGCATAGTCAATGTCACCTCCAGAAACCATGGCCATGAGTTGTTCAGGGCCGTATTGTTCTATCTCCTGAATATAGATGGTGTCGGCTATCTCGCTGATGAGGTTGTGAAGACGCAGCAGGGCAGGAGAGCCTTTGACCACGTGCAGGGTTTTGTGTCCTAACTCCAGCTGGTTGTGTATGTACAGACTGTCTTTCCCTTCTTCCGGTTTGCGCTGTACCAGTACCTGTTTGCTGAGCAGCAAAGTGTGACTGAAGAGAAGGGAGTCTTTGGAGCGGGTAGTCACGGTCGTTTCCGTAGCAATCAGGTCGTACTTCCCTTTGTTGAGGCCTTTCAACCGTTCCTCAAAGCTCATTTCTGGAGTGACTTCCAGTCGCAGGTTCTTGGCCTGTGCAAAGACATTCAGCAGTTCGTAGTCAAAGCCGGACAGACTGTCCTTGTCGGCATGATAGCTGATGGTGTTGTATTCCGTTACCGCACGGAGGATACCTGAGTCGATGATTTCCGGATAATCGCGCGGTGTGAACTTCGGTTCTTCTTCATGGTGTGAACAGAGCCGGAGTATGGCGACAAGAATAATCAATCCGCCTGTCAGGTATAGAATTTGGTTTCTCTTCATAGGCAGAGAATTAATCAAAGAAGTTCCATGAGAGTCCTACTTTCAGGATACGCGGGTTGAGCGGATAGTGCGGAGCCAGGAAGTAGCTCTTTTCTCCCGTGCGCTGCAGCAGGTTATACATCTGCACGAAGATACGCGTACGTTTCAGGTGCAGGTTGATGTATCCGTTGATGAGAGGGTATCCGCCAAGTTTGTAGCGTGTATCCGGATTTTGCAGGTAGAACTGTCCGATAGCCGGAGCATAGTCGGGTGCGTAATATTGTGTGAAGTACCGCATGTCGGCTCCCATTTCAATGCTCAACACCTTTTTGGCCAGTCCGAACCGGATGTATAGGTCGTGATAGAGCACAAGTTCCGGCAAGGGAAGTACGGTTTCGTTACTGGTCTTTTGGTAGGTGATTTCATTGTCTAAGTGAAGGATGCCCAACTTGAAGTCCTGACGCAGGCTGGCACTGAACACCTGGATGTTTCCGGAATGCTGGCGTACGGCCATGTCGTTCTTGTAGCTGACTACATCGTTGGCGTTGGTATATTTCACTGAAGCATTGTCCAAGTACGTATAGTTGGTGATATTTTCTACTCCTGCCTTCAACTGTGTCCGCCAGCGGTCGATGCTCAGCTTTCCTTCAATGCGTGTACGCATGATTTTACTCAAGTCATTGTCCCACCAGTAATGTTTGGAGTGGAAGTGACGGTAGTAGAACGTAGGATTCAGGTTCTTGATATAGGCATTGGCTTCCAGACGTACGGTGTCGTTGAATAGGCGGAAGTTCAAGTCACCTTGTCCTTCTACACTGAACTGTCCGGCATCTTCTCCAATCATGGCTATTTCACCCAACACATTGTAGTGCAGTGTCTTTCCCTGTGATTTGATAAGCTGGCCTCCGATAGACAATACATTTTCCTTGTGAGTTGTCGGAATGCGTCGTCCGGGTGTGCCGGTAATGGTATCTGTCAGCGTAAAGTTACGATGTTCAAAGCTGGCAAAGACGGTCAGTCCGGCTTTGGCCCATTTGTTGAATCCTTCCCGCAGGGCAATGCCGACGGTGTTCTTGATAGAGAAGTTTTTGGTGATGTCCAGTGAATCCTTTCCCAGGTAGTTATGTTCAAAGTATTCTTCATTCTGGTCAACGTCATAAGACACGTATTTTCTGCGGTTGATGTCTACGTTGACGGTATGAATGAAGCTGGTTACCGGTACGAATACTTCTTTGGTAATCGTATCGTTTTCAGTCGTTTCATCGCGATAGAATCCCAAGTTATACCGATGAGTCAGAAAGGCATGGTATCCGGTATTGTTGTTCCAGATATTCGACAGATTGGTCGGGATAGAATACGTTTCGTAGGTCCGGTTTCCTTCGGCCATCTCCAGCGGGTTGGTGATGTAGCGGTCGTCCGTGATACCTCCGTTTTCAGCCACCTTCAGGTTTTCATTAATAAAGCTGAAATGCATGTCGTATTGGTCGCCGTGATAGTAGGCAAAGAGATTACCGTTGAACAGTGCCGTCGACTGGCTGTCGTATTTTCCTCGTCCGTAGGTGTAGTCAATGTCGAATCCGAATCCTAAGCGCTTGTTCACATTCACGGCAAAGTAAGCCTTGAAGCGTTCCTCTCCGTAGCGTCCGTCTCCCTGCTTGAAGTAAGTCAGGTTGGTGAACGGCGATTTGGTATTGGTATATACCACATCACTGGGTTTCCGTACGGTGAAATCGTACGGATCGGTGAAGAAAAACTGGCTGCTTTCTTTCCGTTCAAAGAACACGTGTGAGATACGCGGTGCTCCCAAGTTACCCAAGTAAGTATAATGTCCCGTAGGTCCTCCCGTGTCATTGGAGTTCTGGAAACCATGTTGCAAGGTATCGACCGGAACGGGGGTCATTTCTCCAAAGCGTGTGTCGATTTTCCAGGCATTCAGTCCAACCGGTACGGTGCTGGCATCAATCACTGCGGTTGTATCTATCGGATTACCGTTTCGGTCATATCTGTTGCCGTCCATTCCGGTGGCCGACATTCCTTGTCCGTATTGGGAGATGGTGTTTTGTGCCGAAAGGGCCGTACACACCAGTATGAATAGGGTTGTAAAAAATAGCTTCTTCATAATGGGGCAAAGATACAATAAAAATGCGAAAACGGGAGATTGTGGCTTTCAAAAAGTAGCATTGGAAGTGTCAGAAGTGAAACTCCGGAAAAAGAAGCAGGCTGCCAACTGCATTTCTTTCTGTAAATGCACTGGCAGCCTGCAAGATAGAAGTATGCTTCCGGTAAGGAATCAGACTTCCTTGATAATGTCCATACCGATGCGTATGGCTTCTTCGTTCATCGGAATCAGGTGATGATGACGCTCGGGCAAAGTTTTGCGCAGGGCTTTCACCACACTTTCGATTGATACGATGGGGCGGATTTTCAGCAAACCTCCCAATACAATCATGTTGAAGGTCTTGGCCATCTTCCGTTCGTTGGCTTCGTCCATGGCATCAATGCGATATACATGAATGTCCTTGCGGGTAGGAGGGTTGATGATGCCGTATCCATCGTAAATCAATACACCGCCCGGTTTTACCTTGTTCTCAAACTTGGCAAGCGAAGGCTGGTTTAGGATGATGGCTGTGTCATACTTGCTGAGAATCGGGGATGAGATACGCTCGTCGCTCACAATGACAGTGACGTTGGCCGTACCTCCGCGCTGTTCCGGACCGTAGGCTGGCATCCAAGTCACCTCCTTGTTTTCCATCAGGCCGGAATATGCCAGGATTTTTCCCATGGAAAGAACTCCCTGACCTCCAAATCCTGCTATGATAATTTCCTCTTTCATATAATGTGCAAATAATTATTTATTTTCGGTAGTATCTTTCAGGTCGCCCAGCGGGTAGAAGGGGAACATGTGTTCTTCCATCCATTTGTTGGCGGCTTCGGGTGTCATTTTCCATCCGGAGTTGCAGGTAGATACGATTTCTACCAGACTGGAGCCTTTTTTCTGCATGGAACATTCGAATGCCTTGCGGATGGCTTTCTTGGCCTTGCGGATGGCAGCCACTGACTGTACTGACTGGCGGGTTACGTAAGCAGTACCTTCCAGTGTAGCGGCAATCTCAGTCATCTTCAGCGGGTAACCGTGGATTTCCGGAACACGTCCGTACGGGCAGGTAGAAGTCTTCATGCCTACCAGTGTGGTTGGAGCCATCTGGCCGCCGGTCATACCATAAATGGCATTGTTGATGAAAATGATGGTGATGTTTTCTCCGCGGTTCAGGGCATGAATGGTTTCGGCTGTACCGATGCAGGCCAGGTCACCGTCGCCCTGATAAGTGAATACCAGGCGGTCGGGCCATAAGCGCTTGATGGCAGTAGCCAGGGCAGGTGCACGTCCGTGTGCGGCTTCCTGACAGTCTATATCCAGGTAATTATACATGAACACGGCACAACCTACCGGACTTACTCCGACAGCTTTCTCGGCCATGCCCATTTCGTCGATGACTTCGGCAATCAGTTTGTGAACTACTCCGTGGCTACATCCTGGGCAGTAGTGCATAGGGTTATCGTTCAGCAGGCGAGGCTTCTGATAAACCAGATTTTCAGGTTTGATTATATCTTCTTTTGTCATAATTAATTCTCCTGTAGTTTATCGTAGAAAGAAACGAAACACGAATTCCATCATTTTCAGGAAAAGAGAGGCACCGCACACATAAAAGAATACGGTCTTGTCTTCACCCAGTGTGAAGTAGAGAATGACGGAAATCAATGCTCCAATCATAAACAGTACGTTTAAGACGGCTCTTATTCTATCGGTATCCATAGCTTATTTCTGAATCAGTTTTTCCTTGATGGCTTCGATTACTTCATCCGGGTCGGGCACGATACCTCCCAGACGTCCGAAATGTGCTACGGGTACCTTACATTCTACGGCCAGACGGACATCTTCAATCATCTGTCCGCTGTTCAGTTCCACGGTCAGGATACCTTTCACCTGTTTAGCTCTTTCTTTCAGGGCCTTGCTCGGGAACGGCCATAATGTAATCGGACGGAACAGACCTACCTTGATACCTTCTTCGCGTGCATGCTCCATGGCCTTCTGTGCGATACGTGCACAGGAACCGAAAGCTACAATCAGGTATTCAGCATCTTCTGTGTCAAGCTCCTCGTAGCGTGTTTCTTTTTCTTCGATTTCTGCGTATTTAGCCTGCAAGTGCAAGTTGCGCTGCTCCATGATGGCCGGATCCAGTTCCAGTGAGGTGATGATATTGGGCTTACGTCCCTTGCAACCGGTTGTAGCCCAAGGGCATTGTGCCAGAATCTCTTCTTCTGTACGTCTGGGGCGATATTCCGGAAGCACTACCTTTTCCATCATCTGACCGATTACACCGTCGGCCAGAATCATAGCCGGATTGCGGTATTTGAAAGCCAGGTCAAAAGCCAGTCCTACAAAGTCAGCCATTTCCTGTACGGAAGCCGGAGCCAGTGCAATCAGGTGGTAGTCGCCGTGACCGCCTCCTTTGGTAGTCTGGAAATAGTCGGCCTGACTGGGCTGGATAGTACCCAGACCCGGACCTCCTCGCATCACGTTGACCACCAGACAAGGAAGTTCCGCACCTGCGATGTAGGAGATACCTTCCTGCTTCAAGCTGACGCCCGGACTGGAGGATGAAGTCATGACCATTTTTCCACTGCCGGCGCCTCCGTATACCATATTAATTGCTGCCACTTCACTTTCAGCCTGAAGAACTACCATTCCGGTAGTTTCCCACGGCTTCTGCTCGGCAAGCGTTTCCAATACTTCAGATTGGGGGGTGATAGGGTAACCGAAGTAACCGTCCACGCCGATACGGATGGCGGCATGGGCTATGGCCTCGTTACCTTTCATAAGAACAACTTCTTCTGCCATAATTTTTCGATTTTGCTTGTTGGGCATTTTTATTCTTCACTTTTCGCTCTGTACACGGTCAGACAACCGTCCGGGCACACAATGGCGCACGAAGAGCATCCGTTACAGGTATCTTCCACTACCTGCTGTACGTAATTATATCCTTTTTGATTTACTTTCGGGGTGAGTGACAACACATGCAGCGGGCATGCTACCACACATAAGTTGCATCCCTTGCAGCGTTCGGTATTTACGATAACCACACCTTTCATCTTAGCCATAGTATATATCTCTTATTGATTAAACATATCTTTATTATAAAAGTTAAGTATATCCATCACCATCTTCCGGGCATCGGCTGCCGGACTTTCCGGGTCCAGGGCAATCGCTTCCTGGTAATTGTTGAGCGCTCCCTGCCAGTCACCTTTTTTCCGATAGGCGTTTCCCAAAAGATAATATGCTTCCGCCGTAGGCGAGGAAGCTGTTTGCAACCAATCATTCAGGCGAGATATAGCGGTGTCTACATGTCCTTCATTTATCAGTTGTCTGATGTGATTCAGTTGTTCATTCATGGGCTTTTATGTCATATTGTAACCTTACAAAGATAGTCTTTAATTTGGTACGAGAGTCATTTTTACGGAATAAATAGTAAAAAATGCCGATTTTTCTTGTTTGTGAGATTGTGCAACATATTGATTATTAAAGTGTTTTATGATGTTTTATTTTGTTTCAACTGAAAAAGATGTATATACAACTAAATGATGTTTCTGAAAAGGGGGGATTGTGTATGAATGATAATTTAATGCTTGTCAAAAATTTATTGAAATGCAGGAATCTATTTGATTATGTTATTATTTCTTATAACTTTGTAGCAATTTATTCATGAAACAAACAACTAAATAATTAACTTATCAGATAGAATTATGAACAAGATTCTTCAGAAGGAACATTTTTCCGAAAAGGTCTTCAAACTGGTGATTGAGGCTCCTTTGATTGCAAAGTCGCGTAAGGCGGGACATTTTGTCATTGTCCGTGTAGGCGAGAAGGGGGAACGCATGCCTTTGACTATTGCAGCAGCCGATCCGGTAAAGGGAACCATTACTTTGGTGGTGCAGGAGGTAGGACTTTCGTCTACCCGTCTGTGTGAACTAAATGTGGGTGATTACATTACAGACGTGGTAGGTCCGCTGGGAAAGGCTACTCACATTGAAAACTTCGGAACGGTGGTTTGTGCCGGAGGTGGTGTAGGTGTGGCCCCGATGTTGCCTATCGTGCAGGCATTGAAGGCTGCGGGAAACCGGGTTATTACCGTACTGGCCGGACGTACCAAGGAACTGATTATTCTTGAAAAGGAAATGCGTGAGAGCTCGGACGAAGTGATTATCATGACAGACGATGGTTCTTACGGACAGAAAGGTCTGGTTACGGAAGGAGTAGAAGCAGTCATCAAGCGTGAAAAGGTAGACAAGTGTTTTGCCATTGGTCCGGCCATTATGATGAAGTTTGTCTGCCTGCTGACGAAGAAATACGATATTCCGACCGATGTATCATTGAACACCATCATGGTGGATGGTACGGGTATGTGTGGTGCCTGCCGTATCACCGTGGGCGGAAAGACGAAGTTCGTATGCGTGGATGGTCCGGAATTTGACGGTCATCAGGTGGACTTCGACGAGATGCTGAAACGTATGGGGGCTTTCAAGGATATTGAGCGTGAAGAAATTCATAAACTGGATACTAAACCTGCAACTTGTGAAGCTGAACAAGCTGCTTCTGGACGAAACGCTGAATGGCGTGAAGCGCTGCGCAAAAGCATGAAGCCGAAAGAACGTACGGCTATTCCGCGCGTGAAGATGAACGAACTGGATCCGGAATACCGTTCACACAGCCGCAAGGAAGAAGTGAACTTGGGACTGAGCGAAGAGCAGGCGCTGACAGAAGCCAAGCGTTGTCTGGATTGTGCCAATCCTTCTTGTATGGAAGGCTGTCCGGTGGGTATTGATATTCCGGGCTTTGTCAAGAACATCGAACGTGGAGAATTCCTGGAAGCTGCGCGTACGCTGAAGAAGACCAGTGCGCTTCCGGCTGTGTGCGGACGTGTCTGCCCGCAGGAAAAGCAGTGCGAATCGAAATGTATTCACCTGAAGATGGGTCACGAAGCGGTGGCTATCGGTTACCTGGAACGTTTTGCAGCTGACTATGAACGCGAAAGCGGACAGATTTCTGTGCCTGAAATTGCAGCCAAGAACGGTATCAAGATTGCAGTGGTGGGTTCAGGACCTGCCGGATTGTCGTTTGCAGGCGATATGGCCAAGATGGGTTACGACGTAACTGTGTTCGAGGCGCTGCATGAAATTGGTGGGGTATTGAAATACGGCATTCCGGAATTCCGTCTGCCGAACAAGATTGTGGATGTGGAAATCGAAAACCTGTCTAAGATGGGTGTGACTTTCGTGAAGGACTGCATCGTAGGTAAGACCATCAGTGTGGAAGACCTCGAAAGCGAAGGCTTCAAGGGAATCTTCGTTGCTTCGGGTGCCGGACTGCCTAACTTCATGAACATTCCGGGCGAGAACTCCATTAACATCATGTCTTCGAATGAGTACCTGACACGTGTGAACCTGATGGATGCAGCCAGCGAAGATGCCGATACTCCGGTGACGTTCGGTAAGCGAGTAGCTGTAATCGGTGGTGGAAATACAGCAATGGACTCTGTACGTACAGCACGTCGTCTGGGAGCAGAGAAGGCGATGATTATCTACCGTCGTTCGGAAGCAGAAATGCCGGCTCGTTTGGAAGAAGTGAAACATGCCAAGGAAGAAGGTGTGGAATTCCTGACACTGCACAATCCGATAGAATACATTGCCGATGAGAAGGGACGTGTAAAACAGGTGGTATTGCAGAAGATGGAACTGGGTGAACCTGATGCTTCCGGTCGTCGTAGTCCGGTTGCCATTCCGGGAGCTACAGTAACTCTCGACATTGACATGGCCATTGTCAGTGTTGGTGTATCGCCTAACCCGATTGTACCGAATTCTATCCCGGGATTGGAATTAGGGCGCAAGGGAACCATTGCTGTCAATGATGACATGCAGTCATCCATCCCGACTATCTATGCCGGTGGTGACATCGTGCGTGGAGGAGCCACTGTAATCTTGGCGATGGGTGACGGACGCCGTGCGGCCGCAGCTATGGACCGCCAGCTTCGTCAGGCATAAGAATAAACTTAAAATTAGATAAAAACGCTTTGGTGTATTGACATCAAAGCGTTTTTTTATGTTGTTTTTTCTTCTCTTTTAAAACGCCCTTACGTTTAATCCCAAACGCACTTGTGTTTAAGGTCGAACGTCCTTGCGTTTTACTTCAAATGCACTTACGTTTTAGATTAAACGCACTTGCGTTTTTGGAGCAATGACTTTTTGCTACTGAGGTTGCTTGTTATTGCAGGATAGGAAAGATTTAATCAATATATGTCCAAATTTTCATTAGCCGCCATTCTGTTTTTTATCCGTTGCTATCACTTGATTTTCAATATTTTTTCTATTTTTGTGGATAAGTACATATCAAACCGGGTATGGATTCATATTATTTTGAGTATTCAGACCAATCTAATTCTGGATATGGTTTATGTGGCAAAGTAATTTTACCTCAAGATGAGATTGTCTTTTCGGCAAAATATAAATGTATGGATGATATTACTTCAATAACTGTGTCATATAATGAAAATATATATCCCTATCATACTAAATATAATATTCAGTATGGCTTATTGCTTTTGCATAAGTCAGGTTAATACATACAGGCCTATTACACACATGGATATTTCAATAGGAGTTCTTTTGCGGTTGAGTATAATAGTCATGTTCTTAACATTATTAATTGGGATGCTAATGGCACAATCCACCAAAAGGAAATATTTAACAATAATTCCCTTAATCATACCTATTCTATTATGGGGTTCTTATATAAAGCTATTTCCTTATCGGTCATTTATTTATATGGGAATATCTATCCTGATTTATCTTATATACATATCTATTTTATGGCATTACAACCATAAAGCAAGAAAGTAAAAATATGACTGCAAAATTGAGGCGACATAAAGGATTGATAATAACAGCTGTTATAATGGCTCTTGTATTGTCTGGATGGCTGTATCGGGAACTTCATCCGATAATTATCTTTCATATCCCACAAGAAAACAAATATTGGGGAAAGGTATCAGGAATAAACAGCAACATTGTAAATCTATACATTAATAACCATATTATAAAATACAGACTGCCGTATAATGGAAGTGGCAGAAAGATGATGAAGTGGCTGTTTTCATAAACAATTATGGGGCTGCCATCCACAAAGAGAGTTTGGATTTTTGGAAACTGGACATATATTTGGATGAAAATAATTTCTATCTAAACCATAAGAAAACGGAATACGGTTATGGATTATGCATTTTTTACAATCAAGAACAGATAAATAGGTTCATAAACAGGCCAGTAATATGAGAAAGAAACATCTGTTAATGACAATCACGGTGCTCTGTACGACATTCGGTTGCAGCACGCATAAAGCGATGTACCAGGCACGGCTGGACGAAGCGAAAGGGTATGCTTTGGCTGCTTGTATAGCCTGCATGAACAAGTCTATCGACAGCCTCTCCGTTATAAACAAGGATTATTCGACCGGGTATTTCGTGCAGCTCAGCCATTTATCGCTTGATGAAATCATTGAAATCAAGCAATATGTTGATAAAGAATGTATGAAATATTGGGGCGTACCGCAAGAACCAGACGGGAATATGATAGGATATTCCGTCTGGAAGTTCTATACCTCTAAGGAATTGGATAACTTTATACAAGAAGCACTAAAGTAACAATATTAAATAACATTGTGCATGAATACTAAGATTTTAGCATTAGGACTGTTATCACTTGCTCTTGGATCGTCGGGATGCAGGAATACGGGCAAGCACACATCATCACAGTTGCAAAGCATCGGGCTTGTCGTTCCGAAAGCTGCACGTATCACAATTGACAGGCTGCCCGAGATACTGAAAAACGTGCAAGCCGGGCGGACTCAGCTTGACTTTACGGGTATCTGTGGAAATGGTACGGATTGTATCTACTTCATGCAGGAAAATGGGAAATTCTATATAGACTTTGAAGCCATGAGCAAGGAACAACTTCCTTATCTGGATTCACTGAAACAGTTTGCGAAGGAACATGGCTATCCTATAGTTGGAACGACCTATAACAACACTCCGGTCGATTATGACCATCTGCAATACGCTCCTGTCCTTAGCCTGAAAGTCAATACGGACATAGATAGTATCGTGAAGGTCGGAAAACAGATTGAGTGTACCATTTTCAGGAACAACGACCGAACCGTTTACGAAATAGTGCCTTGATATGGATAATGTATCGGAAAAAATAGATAAATGGCTGGGAAAACACCCGGAATACGCCTACCTGATATTCATCGGGGTATTCCTGCTCCTGCTTTTGGGAATCATACTCAACTGGAAGTGGGCTTGGGAACCCCGTACTTCTGTCGGGTGGGAACTGGCTGACACGCTCGGAGAAAGGACATACCGTTTTTTGGAAAGGCGTATTTGTGGTAATTATCATCCTCATTCTGGCTTTTATCTATTTCACGACTTATTAAAAAGACAGCAATCACATGAGGGGGCAATTATTTAAAAAACGGAAATACTACTTCTTCGACTATCTGTTCTGGTTGGGAGAAATGGCACAGTGGCATTACAAGGGCGAGCCAAGACGACCCGACGGGGAATCCATGCTTATGCTTTGTATCATGACATTTATCTATGAGCCTATATTCTTCACAGCCGCTCATTTCCTTTACGGCTCCCCGGTATTTAATTGGTTTGCAGTCGCCATGATAGCTGGATTCCTCGCAATCCTCCACTGTATGTCACATGGCTGGATATACCCGTTTTCACGAAGGAAAGAGGTCATGCAACACTATGAAGGACGTAGGTTCAGCCCCTTTAGATGTTACTTCTTCTTGTTCTCCCTCGGCTTTCTGCTTATTTCCGAAATGTACCTGCTGCCAAGCGCACTGATGCGGATAGGCGGCAGCAAGGCTGAGGTAGAGAATACACAGGTTGAAATCCCGCAAAGGTGGAGGGATTATCTTTTGTTGCATTTCAGGGTAGGAGCCCGTCAGGAAGTACCTCATGAAGCCCTACAACACCTGATAAATCAAGACGGACGTACGTCTCGCTACGGACAACCAGTCTATATCATGCAGGTACGGGCAACAAAAGGGGATATGGGCGGAGAGTTCCGTGTAAGGTTGTTGAACCATGCCACGATTGACGAAATTCAGGACGGTAGCCGAACGTTTGTAGAATGTACATGGGTTAAGGGATATACGACGGACAGCATAAGAATACTGCTGACCGGATGGTATGAGGTGAGAAATGCCAGACTTTGTCCGGTCGATTCTTTGGAATGGACGGAAAATATGGAGTTTTAAGACGGATAAAGACATGATAATAGACAAGGTAATTTCATTCACATATACCGACTGTTGCAAGGGAAGATGTGCAATCCTGCCTTAGTCGGATTCGCAGGTGTATTGTTCCCAAAAATAGTATGGCTGCTTCTTCACTTAACTTGTGCGTAAAGAATGGTACAACCATACTGGGCGACAACCTTACGGCTTTTTTCATCGGTTACGGTGGTTTCGTCTTGTCTTTAATGAATATTGCTATTGCTGTAAATAGCAAAGCAGTTTTTAACACCAAACAGACTCTTGAAGAAGTCATTCGCGAGCTTTATTTTCATCCGTTAAGATGCAAGGTCTTGGTCGGTATTTATTATGGAACGTCCGAAACAAACAGGCCGGCAAGAAAGTGGATATCATTTTTCTTTCTTGCCGACCTGTTTATATAGGGTGGTTACTGACGCAGCTGAGTGCGTGTGATTTCGCCTGTATACATAGTGTATGACTTGCTGCTATCTGCTTTAATGTTAAGCGATTTCAAATCTTCAGCTGTCATCTTCTGGTTCATTGACTTCTTACATTCAATAACTGCTGTCGGTTGGGAAGCACCTTGTGCATAGAATGAAATCTTATATTCACTGCACTGTTCCATCAGGGCGCTAAGCGCGATGCGGTCTTGTGCAATCAGCAGGTAAGCCACGTTCTTGTTGAATAATTTACCAAAACCTCCCCAGTTTTCAGCCTTGATTTCTATTTCTTCATCGTTGGCAGTCAGAGTAATGCGTCCGTTCTGCAGCTGGCTGTTCCAGTTGTCCGAGAATTGTGCAACAGGCACTTCTTTCAGCTCTCCGGTCAGGGCTATGGCTGGAGTCAGAGGAGTTGCCGGAACTACAGCCGGAGCCGTTTCATTAGCTAGTACCTTTTGTCCCAGTGCATCGGTAGCCGACTGGAAGAGCTGGTCTTTCAAGTCGATGGTTTCACGACGGAACTTTCCGCAGATAGGAGCCAGTTTGGTTTTCTTCTTGTTCAGTGCCATGTCATCTGTAATCCATTCTTCGGCAGTATATTTTTTTCCACCATCGCGGTTCTCGTCATACCAGTAGCGGATGCGGGTCATGGTCATGCGGCATACTCCATCGGCCACATTGATAAGGTACTGGTAATAGATGCGGGTACGGTCCAGTGAGAGGGCAGAAGAAGAGAATACGATGTATTCTTCGGCAGAGGCGGCAATGTCGCCCTCTTCTTCGTTGGTGTAGACTACGCGGCTTTGCAGTTTTCCGTCAGATTTGAAACGGTTGTTGGCCCAGTCCAGCATTTGTTTGTAGAGTTGCTCTTTCGAGAGCGAAGGAGCCTTGATTTCATGATTGAAGGTTACCTTTCCATCCTCCATTGTAATAGCTCCAGCCAGATATTTCGGGTCAGAGTTGTCTTTTTTATCCTTGGCCATTCCGAACAAAGGCAGACAAGCCAATAAGATGAACAATAGTTTTTTCATGATTCGTATCAACGTTTTTTATAGTATGAAATATTATTTCTTAAAGATAGCATGTGTAAAGATAGGTATTTTTTTTTACTGCGGTGTAGTAATAGGATTTCTTATTATTTTTTTGTGAAACAATTATACATTTCAGTAAAAACAACAAAGCCCGTTTCCCTTTTCAGGAAAACAGGCTTTGTACGTATTTCTATCAAATAGAACCTCTCCGAAGCAGGAGCGGGGGATTATCGAACGGGAATTTTGTCGATGCGTGCCTGGTGGCGTCCGCCTTCAAAATCGGTAGTGAAGAATTCCGTCATGATCTTGTCGGCCATTGCTTCATCAATGAAACGTCCCGGCATTACCAGTACGTTGGCATTGTTGTGCTGACGGGCCAGATGAGCAATTTCCGGAATCCAGCAAAGTGCAGCACGGATACCCTGGTGTTTATTCAGGGTGATACCGATTCCTTCACCGCTTCCGCAGATGGCAATTCCCGGATAGCATTCTCCGTTTTCTACTGCCAAAGCCAGCGGGTGAGCAAAATCGGGATAGTCGCAACTGTCGGTTGTGTAAGTTCCGAAATCCTTGTATTCCCATCCTTTGGCTTCCAGCCATTTTTTCACGTATTGTTTCAATTCAAATCCGGCATGGTCGGATGCAAGTCCTATTGTTTTCATTAGAGCATTTCTTTTACTTGGTTATATACATTTTCAGCAGTGAAGCCCAGTTTTTCATCCAGCACTTTGTATGGAGCAGAGAAACCGAATGATTCCAATCCCCAGATCTTGCCGTTGGCACCTACCAGACCTAACAGGTTGACTGGCAGACCAGCTGTCAGACCAAATACCTTGGCGCCAGCCGGAAGAATGCTTTCCTGGTATTCCTTGCTCTGGCTGCGGAACAAACCTTCTGATGGAACTGATACGATGCGAGTCTTCACACCGTCTTTGTGAAGCAGTTCGGCTCCGGCTACCAATGTAGAAACTTCAGAACCAGAAGCTACCATGATAACATCCGGATTTTCGTCAGAACCAGCTACGATGTAAGCTCCCTTGGCAGCCTGTGAGTAGTCTGTACCTTCCGGCAACATGTTGATGTTCTGGCGAGACAGAATCAGAGCCGACGGAGTATCGGTATTTTCCATAGCCAGTTTCCAGCAGACAGTAGTTTCTTCTGCATCAGCCGGACGAAGTACCAGCATAGAGTTCTTACCGTGGTGGTTTTTCAGTTTTTCCATCAAGCGGATTTGTGCTTCCTGTTCTACCGGTTCGTGAGTAGGACCGTCTTCACCTACACGGAATGCATCGTGAGTCCAGATGAACTTCACTGGCAACTGCATGAGGGCAGCCATACGTACAGCCGGTTTCATGTAGTCTGAGAATACGAAGAATGTACCGCAGGCAGCGATTACACCACCGTGCAGTGCCATACCGATACAGCAGCAAGCCATAGTCAGTTCGGCTACTCCGGCCTGGAAGAAGGCACCGCTGAAGTCACCGTTAACAAATGCGTGAGTCTTTTTCAAGAAACCGTCTGTCTTGTCAGAGTTAGACAAGTCGGCAGAAGCACAGATCATGTTAGGAACCTGCTGTGCTAATGCGCCTAATACTGCTGCAGATGCGTTACGAGTAGCATCGTTTGCTTTCTGCTGGATACCTGCCCAGTCTACTTTCGGAGCTACTCCGCTGAACCATTCTTTCAGCTGAGCTGCTTTTTCCGGATTGGCTGCAGCCCATGCAGCTTCTTCTTCATAACGTGCAGCTACGATAGCTTTCAGTTCTTCTTCACGTTTTGCGTAAATTTCTTTTACGTCGTCGAAGATAATAAACGGATTTTCAGGGTCAGCACCCAAGTTGATCATAGTGTTCTTGTAAGCGTCGCCACCCAGAGGAGCACCGTGAGTCTTACAGTTGTGTTCGTATGAAGAGTTGTCATCCTTGCGGGCACCTTTACCCATGATACATTTACCGATAATCAGTGTCGGACGTTTACTTTCAGCTTTTGCAGCATCCAGAGCAGTACGGATTTGTTCGCAGTCGTTACCATTGATTTCGATTACGTTCCATCCCCATGCACGGTATTTCATGGCTGTATCTTCAGAGATAACATCCTTTGTTTCTGTAGAAAGCTGGATGTCATTTGAGTCATAGAACATAATCAGGTTGTCCAGACCCAGATGTCCGGCAATACGGCCTGCACCCTGAGAAATTTCTTCCTGAATACCACCGTCAGAGATATAAGCGTAGATAGTTTCTTTATTGAAAGTAGGGTTACCTGTACGAGCTGCAAGGAATTTGGCAGCGATGGCAGCACCTACAGCGAATACGTGTCCCTGTCCCAGTGGACCAGAAGTGTTTTCAATGCCGCGCATTACGTCTACTTCAGGATGTCCCGGAGTAGGAGAGCCCCACTGGCGTAATTGTTTTAATTCGTCTAATGTAAATTTACCGATAAGAGCCAACTGTGAGTACAACATCGGTGACATGTGGCCCGGATCCAGGAAGAAACGGTCACGACCTTCCCATTTCGGATTCTTAGGGTCATACTGCAGATACTCTGCATACAAGACATTGATGAAATCGGCTCCACCCATTGCACCTCCAGGGTGTCCAGACTTTGCTTTTTCAACCATTGAAGCAGCCAAAATACGAATATTATCAGCAGCGTGGTTCATTACTTGTTTGCTGTTCATATAACTAAATTTTGATTTGTATGCTACATAAAATGCGAGTGGCATACGTCACCCGCTTTTTGAAATTATGAGCAAAGGTATGACATTTATATGTAAATTACAAAGTGGAAATAACTTATTTATTTCACATTTTTTTACTTCTTGTATTTTACCGCAGCCTCTTCTACCGGCAAACAAGCCTTATAATTTTCAATATATGCATTGAATCCAGCTACGTCTTCTGCGGTAGGAGATACTTCTACGCCCGCATTTCCGGCAAACACTTTTTCGTCGAGGAAGTCAGCCAGTGACTGCTTCTTGTCATTGTTTACCAGATAAGAACCTAACAGTGCAATACCCCATGCACCACCTTCTCCTGCAGTTTCCATCACAGAAATCGGTGAGTTGATGGCTGCTGCAAGAACTCTCTGACCTACACCTTTGGTACGGAACAGACCTCCGTGACCTGTGATGCGGTCTACTTTGATTTTTTCTTCGTTGAAGAGAATGTCATTTCCAATCTTCAGTACGCCTACCGATGCATACAAGTGTGCACGCATAAAGTTGGCCAGGTTGAATTTATCGCTTGCTGTACGTACGAATAACGGACGTCCTTCTGTCAGGCCGGTTACAGGTTCGCCTGAGAAATAGTTGTACGAAATCAGTCCGCCGCAGTCTGCATCACCTGTCAGTGCGTGGTTGTACAGCTTGCCGAAAATTTCGTCCATATCTATCGGCATACCCATCAGTTCCTGGTATTCCTTGAACAGGTTTACCCATGCATTCAGGTCGGAAGTACAGTTGTTGCAGTGTACCATGGCTACCAGGCTTCCGTCAGGAGTAGTTACCATGTCAATCATTTCGTATGGTTTTGACAGGTCTTTTTCCAGTACGATCATAGAGAAAGAAGAAGTTCCAGCCGATACATTACCCGTGCGCTGTTTTACAGCATTGGTAGCCACCATACCTGTTCCTGCATCACCTTCCGGTGGACAAGCAGGTACACCTGCTTTCAGATGGCCTGATACGTCGAGTTTCTTGGCACCTTCTTCAGTCAGGCAACCAGCATTTTCTCCTGCCAGCAATACTTTCGGCAGAATGTCTGTCAGTTTCCAGCTGTATCCGTAAGGAGCTACTAACTTGTCGAATTTTTCAATCATTTCGGCAGAGTAGTTCTTTGTCTCAGGGTCGATAGGAAGCATACCAGAAGCATCACCGATACCCAGAACTTTTTCGCCGGTAATCTGCCAGTGTACGTAACCTGCCAATGTAGTGAAGAAAGTGATGTCCTTCACGTGTTCTTCCTTGTTCAGGATAGCCTGATAGAGGTGAGAGATACTCCATCTCAACGGAATGTTGTAGACAAAGAGTTCAGACAGTTCGGCAGCTGCTTTGCCGGTGTTGGTATTTCTCCATGTACGGAACGGTACGAGGATTTCTTCTTTATCGTTGAAAGCCATGTAACCGTGCATCATGGCACTGATACCGATGGCTGCCAAGTTTTCTATTTCGATGCCGTACTGGCTTTTTACGTTTGCGCGAAGATCAGCATAGCAGTCCTGCACACCAGCCCAGATAGCTTCAATGCTGTAGGTCCAAAGACCATCTACCAGCTGGTTTTCCCAGGTGTGACTTCCCTGAGCAATAGGTTTATTTTCCTGGTCAATCAGGACAGCTTTGATTCGGGTAGAACCGAATTCAATACCCAAAATGGCTTTACCTGCCTCAATGGTTGACTTTGCATCTTTCATATTAAAATCGATTAGTTAAAGTGAAAAAATAAGGCAATATTAAAAAATAAAAGTGCTGCCAGAAAGAAATCTTCTGTCCAGCACTTTTAAGATATACTTGATTAAGTATTAGCAAAGAGCTTTGTTCAGCATGTAGTATACTTCGTTCATGCGAAGTTCTTTCTTGAAGCTGTCGATGGTAGTATCTTTGTTGATATGTACCATTTCGATACCCGCAATTTCAGCATAGTCTTCCCAGTATTCTGCAGTCAGGTCGTATGAGAAGCAAGAGTGGTGAGTACCACCAGCCAAAATCCATGCACCCGCACCGATTTCGAAGTTAGGCATCGGTTTCCAAAGTGCAGAAGCAACCGGCAATTTCGGCAGCGGTTTCGGCTCGATACATTCTACGTCGTTTACAATCAGACGGAAGCGGTTGCCCATGTCTACTACAGTAGCAGTACATCCTGTACCTACCTTAGAAGTGAAGACAAGACGTGCAGTCTGGCTCTTGCGTACACCGATACCGAGGAAGTGTACTTCCAGACGAGGTTTCTTGGCAGCAATCATCGGACAAACTTCCAGCATGTGAGCCTGAAGGATAGAGCTGTTTTCACCGTCGAAGTTCAGTGTGTAGTCTTCCAGGAAAGAACATCCGTTAGGCAATCCCTGGTTCATTACCCATACTGTACGATACAAAGCAGCTGATTTCCAGTCTCCTTCTGCGCCGAAACCATATCCTTCTGCCATCAGGCGTTGTGAAGCCAATCCCGGAATCTGGTCGAAGTAGCTTCCGTCAGTCTGACCCAGGTCGTCGAAGTTAGTTGTGAAACCTTTGGCACCTTTAGCTTTCAGGATAGCACGCAGAGCCAATTCAGCTTTAGCTGCGTTCCATACTTTCTGGTATGCTTCAGAAGCTTTGTCTTCCAGTGCTGCATCGTGGTCGTATTCATTGAAGTAAGTTTTTACAAGAGCTTCTACCTCTTCGTCTTTTACTTCTTTGTGATAGCTCATCAGTTCGCTTACTGGACAGTAGTCTACGTGGTAACCCATGCGCTGTTCAGCTTCTACTTTATCACCGTCTGTAACGGCTACGTTGTTCATCTGGTCACCGAAACGCAGAATCAGCATATCCTGAGAGTCTGCCCATGCAGCACATACGCGCATCCATACAGCAATCTTAGACAATGTGTTTTCATCTTTCCAATAGCCAACTACTACTTTGCGGCGTACGCGCATACGAGCGCAGATGTGACCAAATTCACGGTCACCGTGAGCAGACTGGTTCAGGTTCATGAAGTCCATGTCCATGGTATCCCAAGGAATTTCCTTGTTGAACTGAGTGTGCAGGTGGAGCAACGGTTTCTTCAACTGCTGCAAGCCGTGAATCCACATTTTAGCAGGAGAGAAAGTATGCATCCAAGTGATGACACCGATACATTTTTCTTCGTTGTTAGCTGCTTTGAACACTGCTTCTACTTCTTTAGAAGAGTTGGCAGTTCCTTTATATACTACTTTCACAGGCAATTTGCCGCTGGCATTCAAACCTGCTACCATTTCGTTACTGTGTGCGTCTACTGCGATAACTGCATCGCCTCCGTAAAGGAGCTGAGCTCCGGTTACGAACCATACTTCATATTGATCAAATGCGTTCATAGTGATTTTATGTTTTTAATTGGTTGGATATTTGTTTTTATGTTATTTTTTCTGTCCGTAATAAGCGTTCGGACCGTGCTTGCGGCTGAAGTGTTTTTCTACCAGCAGCGGATTCATGGTCAGGTTCGGATTGACAGCGTAAGCAATGCTGGCCATTTTGGCAACCTGCTCCATGACTACGGCATTGTGAACGGCATCGTGTGCATCCTTACCCCATGAGAAAGGACCGTGGTTCTTTACGAGTACACCCGGAGTATGTACCGGATTCATACCTTCAAAGCGTTTCACGATTACGTTTCCTGTTTCCATTTCGTAGGCGCCCTTCACTTCTTCTTCCGTCATGTCGGCAGTGCAGGGGATAGCTTCGTGGAAATAGTCGGCGTGAGTCGTTCCGATGTTCGGAATATCGCAGCCAGCCTGTGCCCATGCAGTAGCGTATGTAGAATGTGTATGTACCACACCGCCGATTTCAGGGAAGGCCTTGTACAGTACGAGGTGAGTCGGTGTGTCGCTTGAAGGACGCAAGTTTCCTTCTACTATGTTTCCTTCCAGGTCGACTACTACCATGTCTTCGGCTTTCATTTCATCGTAAGACACTCCACTGGGTTTGATAACCACCAGTCCGCTTTCACGGTCGATGGCTGATACGTTTCCCCACGTGAAAATAACCAGTCCGTGTTTCACCAAATCCAGGTTGGCATGGAACACTTTTTCTTTCAGTGCTTCTAACATATTCTTAAAGTTTGAATTTCGGATCTTTCAGATAAGCCTTGTCGTTGAATTTGTAAAGAGAGGCTCCTCTTCGTGATCCTGTTTTATCAATTTTATCTGTTTTCTCTATAAATCCCATTTCTGCAATACGCTTGCGGAAATTTCGCTTGTCCATCGGTTCACCGTAAATTGCTTCGTAGAGACTCTGGAGCTGTGTCAGGGTGAACAACTCCGGCAAGAGGTTGAAGCCGATAGGGGCTCTTGAAGCTTTTTGCTTCATAATGGCACGAGCCTTCTCGACCATTTCATTGTGGTCAAAAATCAGGTCGGGTAGGTTATTAATGTTTACCCAGTATGCGTTGTGCTGCTGTACCAGCTCACGGTCATATTCATTGATGTTGATTAAGGCATAATAAGCCAGTGAGATAACTCGTTCGCCCGGATCTCGGTCTACAGCTCCGAATGCACCGATCTGGTCCATATACACATTTTCCAGTCCGGTCAGTTCGCTCAATACGCGTTTGGCAGCATCATCGGCACTTTCGTTTTCCTGAATGAAGCCTCCCATCAGCGACCATTGTCCCATTGCAGGTTCGAAATTTCTTTTGAGTAGCAATAGATTCAGTTCGCCTTTGTCGAATCCGAAGATAATACAGTCGATTCCGACATAAAATTTGGGATTATGATTATAATATGTGGTCATGAAGTTCGTGACTTTTGGTTCTTTACAACTTAGTTTCTTGGGTCTCTGTTATTTTTCTACTGTAAACTTGAAGATACAGTGACTGTGGTAAGTCTGTCCCGGAGTCAGGATAACAGAAGGCCATTGCGGTTTGTTAGGACTGTCAGGATAGTGCTGAGTTTCCAGACATACAGATGCACGCTGCGGATACACGATACCTTTCTTACCTTTCACCGTTCCGTCCAGGAAGTTTCCGGTATACACCTGAATACCCGGTTCGTCTGTATATACTTCCAGACTGATACCTGTGGTCGGACTGGTCAGTTTGGCTGCCACCTGATTGATGTCACCTTTGGTTTTCAGTACCCAGTTATGGTCAAATCCGTTACCGAATTTTACTTGTTCATTAGAGAAGTCTGTCACTCCTTCGCTGATGGCTTTCGGTGTGTTGAAGTCAAACGGAGTATTCTTTACCGCCATCATTTCCCCTGTCGTCATGAAGGTGCTGTCTACCGGAGTAATACTGTCGGAAGCTACGTAGAGCAGGTGATCTGTAGCTGGTTTAGACGGGTCGCCATTCAGGTTGAAATAAGAATGGTTGGTCATGTTAATAACTGTGGTCTTGTCAGTAGTAGCATCATATTTGATGTCGATGGCATTGTCAGCTGTCAGTGAGTAAGTCACATTGGCAGTCACATTTCCCGGGAAGTTATTGTCTCCGTCGGGCGATTTCATGGTCAGCACGATGGTGCTGTCATTAGCTTGGTTTGCTTCGTATACCTGATACTGCCATCCGGTAGGACCGCCGTGCAGACAGTGTCCGAAGTTATTGGTCGGAAGCTGGATTTCCTGTCTGTCGATAGTGATTTTTCCTTTATTGATTCGGTTGGCATAACGGCCGATAGAAGCTCCGAAGTCACTTGGAATATTCTGATAATCTGCAATGCTGTCAAAACCTAAAACTACATCCGTCATCTTTCCGTTTTTATCGGGAACCATGACCGATACGATTCGTCCGCCGAAATTGGTTACACAAACTTCCATACCCTGGCTATTTTTTAAAGTATAAAGTTTGATAGGTTTGGCATTCTCAGCTGAAACCTCAAAATTAGCAGGGTTCAAGCCTGATAAAGTCAGCTCCGGTTGCTGGGCTTGCTTGGAAGCACAACCGCTCAATACTGCAAGAATGATACTTGCCCCTAAGAAAGATTTATTCATGCTTTTCATGTGAAATTATTGATGTTGTTATCTATGGTGTAAAAGTAACACTTAAAACGATTGCTTGTTCTTTTTTTCAGATGTTTTTCAACATAGAATGTGTGTTTTTCAGTAGTTTCTATAAAAAAGGAAGAGGACATGCGGCTTTTGATTTGCATGTCCTCTTTTTATGAGTTGGTTTCTATGGATTACCAGAAGTATGCGTAGAATAAAGCGCAGAGAACTACAACGCCCAATGTGGCAATTACATCCCACATATTCCAGCTTTCGCGAATTGCTTTCTTGTAATCACCGGTGAAAGTGATGGCTGCAATTTGTTCAGATGTCGGTTTGGCAGTAAACATGGATACTACGTACATCATGATAACGATGAATACCAGCAACCATACTTCAAAGATAAGCCAGTTAGTCTGCCAGAACCAAGAAGTGCATTCCCAGAACGCTCCGTCCATTACCGCTTTACCAGAGTCGGTAAGCACGTTGGTCAACAGACGCAGCATACCAATAAGGAAGCCTCCGATAAGTCCCCATTCTCCAGCTTTCGGTGTGATGCGCTTAGAGAAGATACCCAGGGTAAATACGGCTACCATGGCAGGAGCAATCAGAGACTGAATATCTTGAAGATAAGAATACAGGTTACCCATGTTCATCATGATAGGCATCCAAGCCAATCCCAACAGTACGACAACTACTGTAGCTATACGGCCTACCATTACGTAGTGGCTTTCGCTCATGCCTTTCTTCATAGGTTTGTAGAAGTCTTCTGTAAACAATGTCGCACAGCTGTTAAAGAATGCAGCCAAAGAAGCCACCAGGGCGCAGATGAAACCGATGGTTACGATACCTTTCACACCTGCAGGCAGGATGTTCTTAACCATCATGGCAAAAGCACCATCTGTGTCATGTGTGTTGGTGATGTCCATTACGATGTTGCTGCCGGTTTTCTGTGAGAGTGCGAATGCCACCATACCCGGAATCAGGAACATGAAAACAGGCAACAGTTTGAAGTAACCGGCTGCGATTGTACCGCGGCGTGCGCGTGCCATAACTTTGCGGTTGTCTTCTCCTTTAGTCTGTCCGAGCACACGCTGTACGATGTGCTGGTCAGTACACCAGTACCAGAAACCGATGATAGATGCTCCGAGGAATACCACATAACCCGGGAATTGCGGATACATAGGGTCTGCAGGGTCAGTGTGGAACATGTGAGTTGTTCCGAAACCGTCGTGTGCGGCGTTACAAACGGCCATCATTTGTGACCATCCTTCTGAGATGCTGCCATCGCCCAGCATATTCAAGCCTAAGAACAAAACTAAGAATGAACCAATGATAAGAATAGGAGTCTGGATGGCAGAAAGTGTCATTACACCTTTCATACCTCCGAAGACAGTGAAGATAGCCGTGATGAAGATAAGGCCGATTGCTCCCCACCAGAATGGAAGTCCGAGCAGGTATTCAAAGAAGATACCGCCAGTGAATGCAGTTACAGATACCTTTGTCAATACGTAGGCAATCAGTGTAATGATAGATAACCATGAACCAGTACGTTGTGTGTAGCGGAATTTCAGGAAGTCAGGCATAGTGATAATCTTGCCCATTTTGTTGTTTAATAACTGATAGAAAGGAACGAACAACCATCCTAAAATAAGAATCATCCATCCTTGCATTTCCCAGTGTGCCATTCCCACACCGTCTTTTGCACCTGTACCTGCCAATCCTACAAGGTGTTCAGAACCGATGTTTGCTGCGAAGATAGCAGCACCGATAATGTACCAAGGTTCCCCTTTTCCGAAAAGGTAGTCCTGACTGTCGGCACCTTTCATCTTTTCCTGATCTTTCTTTATTGCACGGTAAACAGCCCACACAATAGCAATGACTCCGACGGTGAGGACCAGCCAGTCGAGCCAAATAAATTCAGTTGAATTCCAATTCATAATAGTATTATTTTAATTATTTGTGTATTGATTTTGCGGTTATCAAAAACGTGTTTTATGCTGTTCGTTTTTCAAAGTGTATTAGTAACACTAATTCAAGTGCAATATTACGGATAAGTGTAAAAATACACTAATAAAAGCCCATGTTTTAGAGCATGTTTCGTCCTTTTTTTTCGTTCTCCTTCGTTTTTAACATTTCTGCAAACGATGAAAGTAAAAAACTTCTGTCAACTTTTGAGTATTTTTATGTGTTCATTCGTATTAGTTATTGTGAAAATAAAAAACTAGAAGATATGAAAAGAGTGATTCTGTGGCTGTGCCTGTCTGTGGTTATAGGGGCGGTACAAGCACAAACCGGGCGGTTGGACTTGAAACTTCCGCAAGGACATCCCCGCTATCTGACCACACAGGAGGGGAAGAAAGAAACTCAGGAGTTGATTAAAAAGGCTCCTTGGGCAAAAGACGTGTATGAGCGGCTTCGGCAGCGGACAGATAAATATGTGGACCGCGGAACGGATTGGCTGTCCTCCCGTTTGCTGATGTACTGGAACACACATGCCACCGATGTATATATAAAAGGTGAGTACTACGACCATGCCGGAGGTGAGAAGGCACCGGCTCCAACAGTGGTATTTACCGGAGCACGCAGCCATGCCACCAATTACAAACGTCCTCGACTGGAGGACTTGGAGCCTTATCAGGAAGATGCCAGAGGAATGTATCTGGCCAACAGTATCCTGGAAGGTAATCCTTACGAATGGGTGAGCATCAGCAAAACCGGAAGAATAATTGAAAGCATCAACAATGAAATCGTAGGCATAGCCCGCGATGCGGCATTCCTCTGGTGGCTGACCGGCGAGCAGAAGTATGCCACGGCAGCTGCTTCCGTCTTTGATGTGTACATGACAGGTCTGTACTACCGCAATGTGCCTGTCGACTTGAATTATGGTCACCAGCAGACGCTCGTAGGAATGACTTCCTTTGAGGTGATTCATGAAGATGTCATAAATTCCTTGGTGCCGCTTTATGATTTCCTTTATGCGTATCTGCAGAAAGAAAAGCCTGAAAAGATGACCATCTATGCCGATGCGTTCAAGAAATGTGCCGATAATATCATCGCCAACGGGGTACCTCACAACAACTGGAACCTGCTGCAGGCGCATTTCATTATGAATATTGCCCTGATTCTGGAAGATGATGCGAAGTATGCTGACGGCAAAGGACGCCAGTACTATATCGATTATCTGGTGAACCAGTCGTCCATCCGTCAGTGGTCATTGAAAAAACTGGCCGATTACGGATTCGATGCAGCAACGGGTATCTGGGCAGAATGTCCCGGCTACAGCAGTGTGGTGGTAGGTGATTATGCCAGCTTTGTCAGCCTGTTCGATGAGAATCTGGGTATGGACCTGACCAAGGAGATTCCGGTACTTCCGAAAGCTGTAGAAGCTATGCCGCAATACCTTTTCCCGAACCGTATGGTCTGCGGGTTTGGCGATACGCATCCTTCCACACTGCGGACGGATATTTTCCGTTATATGATTCAGAATGCCCGTACCCATGGAAAGTCTGAAGAAGAACGAAAGTTTACAGCCATGCTGAAACTGTTCGATCCGTCTTCTTCTCTTCCGGTGGCAGAAAGAGGCAAGGCACCGGTAGCCATTACTTCTTTCTTTGCCGGGAAACCGCTCGTGTTGGATGAAAAAGTGAAGGCTGGCCAGATTGACGACTATGTAACTCCGACCTTCTATGCCCCGAATGTGAGCTGGCTGGTACAGCGCAACGGGATGAATCCCCGTCACAGTCTGATGGTGTCACTGAACGGAAGTGAAGGCAATCACATGCACGCCAACGGCATCAGCATGGAATTGTATGGTAAGGGCTACGTGCTCGGTCCGGATGCCGGCATCGGAAAAACTTTGTATCAGGGGCTGGATTACTTGGAGTACTACAGTCAGTTCCCTTCGCATAATACGGTCTGCGTAGACGGTATTTCTTCTTATCCCGTCATGAAGAGCAACCACTCCTTCAAACTGCGTGCCTTGTATCCTGCGGCAGGCGAACGGCTTCCTTATCAGCCGATTTCTTATAGTGAAGTCTACTTCCGCGAACCGGAAACTTTTGCCGACCAGACCCGCCTTAACGGAATTGTCAATGTGGGCGATTCTGCAGGCTATTATATCGATATATTCCGTAGCCGGAAAGTAGAAGGCGGCGACAAGATGCACGACTATTTCTATCATAACTTAGGACAGCAGATGACGCTGACAGCGGCCGACGGCAGTGAACTCGGACTTCAGCCTACGCAAGAACTGGCCTTTGCCGGAGCCCATCTGTATGCTTACTCTTATATATATAATAAGAAGCGGGCGGTGACAAGTAAAGACGTGAAAGCCGGATTTACCATCCAGATGCCCGACAAGGACGATATTACGATGAACCTCTGGATGAAAGGGGAGGAAGGACGCGAAATCTTTTCAGCCCTGAGCCCTATGACGGAAGGATTGAGCCGCATCAAGAATATGCCGTATTCCATTAAGGACCAGCCTACGCTCACTTTCGTGGCACGCCAGAAAGGAGAAGCCTGGAACCGTCCGTTTGTGGCCGTGTATGAACCTTCTACCCTAAAAGAACCTTCCTGCATTGCGTCGGTCGATTATCCGCAGGTAAAGAGTGAACAGCAGGGAAGCCATGTCGGTATACGCGTGGCGCTGACCAATGGAAATGTCGACTGGATTCTGTCGTCGGATGAGAATGCACACCACTGCAAGTTGGAAAAGTTGCAGGCCCGTGCAGGCTATGCGCTGTGTCGTCAGTCGGAAAAGGGAGAGGCTCTTCAGGCTTTCCTGGGCAACGGTACACAACTGGAAGCGGATGGAGTGAGCATCCGGACAGATGTACCTGCTGATGTTTTGCTGTTGAAGCAAGATGGAAAATGGATGTACACAGCTACGGCTCCTTGTCGGGTAGTTGTAGGAAAGAAAAAATATACGCTTTCAGTTTCAAAAGAGTTACGTCTTTTGAAGTAAAATGAAATTTTAAGTTTACTTTTGTAGTAATATATTGATTTATAATTGTATACGCTCTTCCAGTACTTCCTTTGCAGTACTTCAGTACTGCAAAGGAAGTACTGTGGTACTGTCGAGGAAGTATTGTAGTACTTCTTTGACAGTACTTATCAGGGTATGAGGTTTTGTATTGATGTCTGGGAAGACAGTGCGGTTTTTTGTCGGATATTTTTATGAAATATAGGCAGATTCTATGTATTTTTGCTCATGAAACCTATGGCAGTTTTGTAAATGAAGAAATGTTTGATATATATTTATCTCCTTTTGTTAACCAGTCTGTGCTGTTTGCAAGCGGGAGCTGTTTCCTCCGAAATCCGTAGTTTGTCCGTATCCGACGGACTTCCTGATTTGGTCATTAATACGATATACAAAGATTCAAAAGGTTATGTCTGGATGGGAACGAATACCTCAGTAGAGCGTTTTGATGGTATACGCCTGGAGCATTACATGGTAGAGGGCAGCAATGAGAACCTGAAGCGGGTGTTTGCACTGGTTGAGATGCCGGGCAATGAACTGTGGGTTGGCACGGGCATGGGACTTTTCCGTCTGGCCGATGATGCCGAGAAGCTCGAACGGCTGGCTCCTGAAATGATTACAAGCGGGGTACATGCATTCTGTAAGTTGGGGGATGTGCTCTATGTAGGAACGGAAAAAGGATTGTATGTATACAAGGGAGGAGTTTTTGAACATGTGCTGGTAGACAAGAATATCTTTTCGCGTGCGAATTTTGTAACGGGAATGGTGGAAGGAGAAAACGGTATATTGTGGCTCTCTACGATGGGAGGCTTGAAATCTCTTCGTTTGTCCGACCAGTCCATCACTTCTTTCTCAGACAAATTGGCGAAGAACGGGCAGAACCTTTCTTTCTATAACATCACACGTATCGGTTCAAAGATTTTTATGGGTACAATGACTAGCGGGCTGGTGCTTTTTGATACAGCCAGCAAGCACTTTTCACGCTATCTGGATGTAGGTTGCGGAGTCATCTCTGCCTTGTCAGGCGATGGGAAAGACCTGCTCTATGTAGGAACGGACGGAAACGGTGTACATTTTATTTCAGTGAGTCGCCAGCGTGTTATCCGTACCTTTCGGCATGACCGTGAGGCGGATAGCCAGATTCGTTCCAATTCTGTGTACTCTGTATTGGTCGACCGTGACGGCTTGTTATGGATTGGCTTTTACCAGTTGGGTGTAGACTACACCTTGTTCCAGAGCGACTTGTTTTCCACCTATCAATATGAGAATTTGTTTGATTCCAGAGACATGGCTGTCCGTACCATTGCCTTTCATGGAAGTCAGAAACTGATAGGTTCGCGCGATGGCTTTGTGTTTATCGATGAGGCCGATGGCAGGTTCCAGATATTCAAGGCGCCCCGTCTGCGGGCTTCCATCATTGTGTCAAGCTGTTATTTCGACGGGAAATATTATATCGGAACCTATGGGGGAGGTATGTATGTGCTCGATGGGGTCACACTGGAACTGCGGGATTTTGAGATTGCTTCCGAACCCTTCCGGCATGGACATATTTTTGTACTTCGTCCTGACGATCGGGGAAATCTGTGGATAGGTACTTCTGCTGGATTGTATTGTTACCGGAACGGGAAAATTGTGCGTCACTTCAAGAGCGACAGTTCCAAGCTGCCCGAAGGCAACGTTTATGAGATTTATTTTGATTCATCCCATAAAGGATGGATTTGTACGGAAAGCGGTATCTGCATCTGGGACCCGTCGTCCGAAAGCTTGAAGAACGATGTGTTCCCGGAAGGATTTGTGCATAAAGAAAAAATCCGCATGATTTATGAAACTTCTGACCATCAGCTCTATTTCTTGCCAGATAAAGGAGAATTGTTTGTATCCGACCTTACCATGAGTCATTTTAGCCGGCTCACTCCAGGAACGCTGTTGGATGGAAAGTCGTTGATGGCCGTGGTGGAAGACTCGGAAGGCTGGTTATGGGTGGCGACCAATAAGGGTATGTACCGTTTCGACAAGAAAACCAAGGTCGTACCTTTCAATTTTGCCGATGGTATTCCCAGTCTGATATTCATCAACTGCATTCCGATAAAAGATGAAGAAGGAAACTTCTGGTTTGGTAACTCCAGAGGACTGGTGCGCCTGAACGGGAAAGACATGGATATGCTCCCCAGCCGTTATATTATTTCGTTGTCGGATGTGCTGGTCAATGGTAAGAGCATGCAGCATCAGCTTTCTGGAGAAGAAGGTCATTATGCGCTCACGCTGGAGAATTCGCAGAAGAGTGTAATCATTCAGTTCTCTGCACTTACGTACAGCGACCCGAACAGCCTGATGTATGAGTATAAGTTAGGAGAGGAGGGAGAATGGATTTCCTTGATGGGAAAATCGGAAGTATCGCTGTATGATTTGCCTTCGGGAGTCACTTCTTTTGTTATCCGTCAGATTGGGTATCCCGATTCGGCCATGACCTTGGATATTTGTATTCCTGACCGTTCCTGGTATAAGTGGATATATTCTCTTGTGGCATTGTTGTTGGCGGCTGCGGGTGTGTATGTGTTCCGCCGTAGCCTGTTGCGTGTGGTATGGGCCGTTTTACGTAAGCTGAACGGCTTTAACGACGCGGAAATACCGACGGTTGTGGAGGAAGGTAAGAAAGAAGAAGAGGCAGAAGAAGTCGTAACACCGGAAATAGAACCACTGACAGAGGAAGAAACTGCGGCGGAACCTATAGAGCCGAAGTCAGAGAAAAAGACTGCTTCTTCCGCTGATGACAAATACCGGACGAACAAGGTCAGCCCGGAAGAGTGCAAGCGGCTTTACCGTCTGCTGGAACAGGAGATGAAACGTAACAAGTCTTATCGTAATCCGAATCTCAAAGTGGCAGATCTTGCCGTAGCGATAGGCACTTCCTCCCATTCACTTTCCTATCTCTTCAACCAGTATTTGGAAAAGAATTATTATGACTATATCAACGAATACCGTGTGGAAGAATTCAAATCGCTTATCCTGAAAGACGAGTATGCCAAATATACCCTGACTGCCATGGCAGAATATTGCGGTTTCAGTTCGCGTGCCTCATTCTTCCGTACGTTCAAGAAACTGGCTGGAATAACTCCGAACGAATACATCAAACAAGTCTCAGGTGAGCACCGTCCGGTAGATTGAGAGGCTTTTTAGTGTCAGATTTTGAAAAAGAATCCTATACAGAAGTGTCAAATAATAATTTGAGACTCTTGTATAGGATTCTTTATTTTGTTGAAAATCAAATGATTGTATAAAAATCAGTCTTGAAGGATAAGGTGAGATTTATTCCATGTTACATTTGTTTTAGTTTTTTGGAATTGTAAATACATTTGCAGTGTCAAAAAACCAAAACAAGCTAATTTATGAAAGACCTGACGAACACATCCAATGAGCTAGTAGCACAGATTTTTGCGGACTACCATCAGTCGGTCTTCTTTTATATCTATAAGAAAATAGGGAAAAAAGAAGATGCGGAAGATTTGGTTCAGGACGCATATCTTCGCCTTTTGGAATACCGTGCTATGCTTCGTCCCGATACCGTAAAATATTTCTTGTTTACGATTGTCCGTAATCTGGTATCCGACTATTTCCGTCATCTTTATAGAAAGCAGGAAGCTTCTGTTTACCTGGAAGAATGTGGTCAGGCCCAGCAGGCTGTGGCTGCAGATACCCGTGCCGTTGTACGCGACTTGCAGAAGCAAGAACTGATGAGGGTAAAATGTCTTCCTTGCCAGCGTCGGAAAATTTATGTCATGAATCGTTTTGAGGGGAAAACATCGGCTGATATTGCTACCGAACTGAATCTGTCACAGCGTACGGTGGAGAATCACCTGTTCATCAGCCGCAAGGAAGTGCGCAACTATATGAAACAATGTATATAAAATATGAAAAGTAGTGAGATTGTTAATTTAAGGTTTAATCTTATGAAGAATGATTTTCTGAAGAATTCATCGCAGAGAGTCCTTTTCTCAGCCTTGATGGCATCGGCACTGGCAATTGGAAACCTTGCTCCCATGCATGCGGAGGTGGCTTCTGTTCAGTCGGTCATGCAATCGGTGAGTGTGAAAGGACAGGTGTTGGACGGTGACGGAATTCCTGTTATCGGTGCAAGTATTCTTGAAAAGGGTACTACAAATGGAGTAATTACAGATATTGATGGAAACTATTCGTTGAATGTGTCTTCCAAGAATGCAGTAATTGTGATTTCTTATATCGGTTATAAGACGGTGGAACTGAAAGCTTCCGATCCGGGCTTGGCAAATGTCGTGCTGAAAGAAGATACCGAAGTGCTGGAAGAAGTCGTAGTAGTGGGTTACGGTGCACAGAAGAAAGAAACGCTGACCGGTGCAGTCACTGTAGTAACCGACAAGATGATTCAAGGAAAAGGTTCTCTTTCATCTCCGTTGCAAGCCATGCAGGGACAGGTGCCGGGTGTGACTATTACACGTAATTCATCGGCCCCGGGTGATGAAAGCTGGGGTATGAAACTTCGTGGTGCCGTATCGGCCAACTCTGCCGATCCGCTGATTGTCATTGATGGAGTGGCATACGAAGGAACAAACGCTCTTCGTAATATCAACCCTTCGGATATTGAGTCTATCAACTTTCTGAAAGATGCTTCGGCAGCCATCTATGGTTCTCGTGCAGCAGGAGGTGTGGTTTTGATTACGACGAAGCAGGCCAAGGAGGGCAAGACCCGCATCGAATACAGTGCATCGTACACTGCCAAGTTTGTGGGACTGCAGCCGGAACTGATGTCGATGAGTGAGTGGGCGAATGCGGTAATTCAGGCTCGTACGAATGATGGATATACCGATAGTGATACATGGATTCAGTACGCAAAACTGGCATTGCAGAATGAAGGAAAGTACATTGACCTGGAACATAGCACCAATCCTTTTACTTCTGCTTTTACGGATGTAATGGATTTTGTGTACATGGATACCAACTGGACAGATGTGTTGTTTGGTAATGCAGGTTCTACCCAGCATGATTTGTCTATCTCTGGAGGTACCGATAAAAATCTGTATCGTTTATCTGTAGGTTATTTGTATGATGGTAGTAACTTGAAATGGGGAAATAACAATAACCAGCGCTTCAATGTACGTTTAACAAATAAGATACAACTGACAAACTGGTTTAAGTTAGAGTCTGTAATTGCTTATAACCGTCAGGATCAGGTGACTCCTTCTCGCATTGAGCAGGCTTTGACGGGGTCTTATCCGCAGCCGGGACTTCCTGCATCTACGATTGACGGTAAGCCCTATTCTTGGGGAACCTGGTTGTCGCCTATCTGGTATGCGGAATTAGGAGGGGATAACCGCTTGAAAGTGTCTGAGGTAAATATCAGTGAGAAGTTTACTTTTAATCTGGCAAAGGGACTTGATCTGGTTGGTAATGTAGGATATAATACCTCTAATGCAAGTCGTGACATCAAGCAGATGGCCATAACTTCTTACAATTATACGGGAACTAAAGTCAATACTGGACCTGCAGTTTCTAAACAAGAGGAATCATCGTATGAAAAGACTTCGTCTCGTCGTGATTTCTATTCTTTTACTGGTTATTTGAATTACGAGAAGGATTTTGAAAGCGGGCACAATCTGAATGTCATGGTAGGTACTCAGTATGAATTAACGGAATATGACTATTTTGGTGCGAAGGTAAAAGACATTCAGAACTCTTTGGAAACGATTAATGGTGCCGGTACATTAAGTTTGACTGACCAGAAGGGAACCAAGTGGCACGAAGCGATTATGTCGTACTACTCTCGTCTGAATTACAATTATAAATCTAAATACCTGGCCGAAGTAAACTTCCGTTACGATGGTTCTTCCAAGTTTAAGGAAGGTCGCTGGGCACCGTTCTATGGTGTGTCTGCCGGATGGCGTATCTCTGAAGAGAATTTCATGGATGGTACAGACAGTTGGCTGGATGAACTGAAGTTCCGTCTTTCTTATGGTGTGGTAGGTAACCAGAGTGGCATCGACCGTTATGAAGGTTCGCAATATTATGATTTTAAATCACTGAATGGAGCCCTTTTGGGTACTGATAAAGCAACGACTATTGATACAAATGGAAAGATTGCTTCAACTTCACGTGAATGGGAACGCATTCAGAACTATAACGTAGGTCTTGATTTTCGTGTGTTGAACGGCCGGCTTTCGGGAACGATCGAAGGATATTTGAAGCGTAACAACAATATGTTGATTAATGTAACTTATCCGGGGGTATTAGGTGATAATGCCGGTTATTCAAACTCAGGTAAGTTTGAAGCAAAAGGTTTTGAAGCGCAAGGCACCTGGTCGGATAAGATAGGAAAGGTGTCATATCATATCGGAGGAACTTTTTCTTACAACACGAACAAACTGATTGATATAGGTGGGGCTACAGTGCTGGCAAGTGGCTTTAAAGACAAACAGCAAGGCTATCCGTTGAACAGTATCTTTGGTCTGCGTTATATTGGAAAGATACAGAATGAGGAGCAACGTCAGAAATACCTGTACCGTTATCTGACAGGTAATACCATCGGGTTGACCAACGATATTCGTGTAGGTGACAATATGTTTGAAGATGTCAATAAGGATGGAAAACTGGATTACAATGATTATGTATATTTAGGTTCAGATGATCCGAAGATTTCTTTCTCTTTCAATGGAGGAATTGAATGGAATAACTTTGATTTGTCGGTCGTATTCCAGGGAGTAGCACAGCGTACTATTTTCCGTACAGGAAGTAATAATGGTAATGAAACATGGCGTATCCCGATGAAAGCCACCTATCTGAATACTTCTAATCAGTCTGTAGGTAATACATGGACACCAGAAAATCCAAATGCGCATTATCCTACTTATTCAAATAATGAAACAATCAATGCCTACAACTATCAGGCATCTTCCTGGGCGGTAGAGAATGGAACGTATGTTCGTCTGAAGAACGTGACATTGGGATATACTTTCCCTAAGGAAATACTGGCCAAAACGAAGGTTATCAGCTCTGCCCGTTTATATGTAACCGGAGCCGACCTTTGGGAGTTCTCTAAAATCAATGATGGATGGGACCCTGAGGCCAGTAAGAATGTAAGCGGCACTGGACGTTATCCATTCGTACGTACAGTGACTTTTGGATTGAATGTAGCATTTTAATCAGTAAAAATTATGAAACTCTATAAGAAAATATTTTTAATTCTGGCAGTGGGTGCAAGTACTTCTTCTTGTCTTGATTTGGATTCGCAAGATCAGTTGTCAGACGGTAACATGTGGCAGTCTGCTTCCGACTTTGAGTATTTTGCGAATACCTTTTATGGCTGGACACGCGATTTCAAGACTGTCATCAGTGATGCTCCTCATTCAGACTGGCGTTCAGATTTGATGACTTCCAGTTCTATCAATGTCTATAGCCATGGTAACAACTCTATAGAAACATCAGATGCAAATTACACAGATGCTTACAAGCATATTCGTCGTACCAATTTGCTGTTGCAGAAAGCAGAAGGATATTCTGGGTCTGAAACCATTGCGCAATATGTGGCTGAAGCCAAATTCTTTCGGGCTTATTGCTATTTCGATTTGCTGCAGCTTTACGGAGATGCGGTAATTACAAAAAGTCCGTTGGATATTGATTCTCCGGAATTGAATGCAAAAAGAAATAATCGTAGTGAGGTTGTCGATTTGATTATTACAGATTTGCAGGAAGCTATTCCAGATCTTCCCGAAACTGTAAGTTCTGAAGATGACGGACGATTGACCAAATGGGCTGCCAATGCTTTCCTTTCACGTGTAGCATTATACGAAGGTACCTGGCAGAAATTCCGTAACAATGCCGAACGCGCAAATTCGTTACTGGATATTGCTGCAAAGGCCGCAAAGGCAGTGATAGACAGTAAGAAATATCAACTTTTCAAACCGGCAGCTTTAGGTGAGTTCGCTTATAAATATTTGTTTACATTGGAAAATGTACAGTCAAATCCGGCTAACTTGACAAAAGCTGATAATAAGGAATACATTTTCTATCGTCGTCATGATGAAACATTGTCGCCTATTGGAACAAATGTTACACACGGATGCTTGAAAAATGTGCAATACATCAGCCGGAAGTTTGTAAATATGTATTTGACTCAGAACGGACTTCCTATTGAGCAAGACGTCTATGTAGCAGGAACAAATGAAAAAGGTTTTAAAGGTTATGCCACGATGACCTCAGAATTTGAAAATCGTGATAACCGTATGAAAAACAGTTTGCTACCCAATGGAACAAATTACTGGGACAATGAAGCGCAATCATGCCGTATAGACTGGAAAGGCATGAGTGGTGAAGATGCAAAAAATGCACAGGTATGCGATGTAAAGTCAGGTAGTGGGTACCAAAATCAGAAATGGGCTACAGAACGTCGCGTAGAAGATAACTATGAAGGATATGACTATCCTATTATCCGCTATGCAGAAGTGTTGCTGAACTATGCGGAAGCTGTCTTTGAACGGGATGGACAGATTTCGGATGAGGATTTGGATATTTCACTTAATTTGACTCGTCAGCGTGTAAATCCCGACATGCCTAAGTTGACAAATGATTTTGTACGTCAGCATGGTCTGGATATGCAGACAGAAATTCGTCGGGAACGTACTATCGAATTATATAATGAAGGCTTCCGGATTGATGATTTGAAACGTTGGAAAACAGCAGAGGTAGAAATGCCAAAAGATATATTAGGGGTGAAATATACAGGCACTGAATTTGAAAGTCAATGGGGGGATGTCGCTTCAATGTCGAAAGATGCTGACGGATGCTTGATAATGGAAAGCGGACGTACCTGGTCTACCAAGAATTATCTGTTACCAATACCGGCTGACCAGATACAGTTGAATCCGAATCTGGGACAGAATCCGGGATGGGAATAAATGTAAGATCTTAAACTGAGTATTTTATGAGAACTAATTATAGAACGTTGCTTTATAGTACTGCATTCTGCCTGATTGCAGGATTCTCATCTTGTTCGGATGAAACAGATTTAGGCGGCTCTTTGCAGGAAATACAGACTATATCTTCCATCACGTTAAATCAGACAGCTTATAATGCAGATGTCCAGAACCTTTATATGCTTCCAAACCAGGAGATACAGCTGAGTTGTACAGTTCTTCCTGAAGAGGCAAACGATAAAAGTGTGAAATGGACTTCTCAGAACGAAACTGTTGCTGTGGTTTCTGCAGATGGATATTTGGTCACTAAGAATGTTGGAACTACGGTAGTTCGTGTAACTCCGGGAATAGGATTTGGTCCTTCTGCCACTACACCAAGTTTTACAATTAATGTGGTCGACCATTTTAATTATATTGAGGAAATAACGCTGAAAAATACGGATATATTGGTTACGGAGGGAATTTCAGAGTCTGCTTCATACCAAGTAGAAGTAGATGCTCTTCCTGCTACAGCCACATTTAAGCGTTATAAATGGGAAAGTTTGAATCCGGAAATAGCTACGGTTGATGACTCAGGAGTGGTAACAGGAGTAAAAGCTGGTACTGCAACAATAAAGGTAACAGCTGATGATTTCAGTGCATCTCCAGTCTCAACGACTTTTACGGTGAAGATAAATCCGGTAATACAGATTGAAAATTTTGAATTTACAAATGAAGCGAAAGAATATCTGGGACAGCTGGGGTATGGAGAAGTATATGATTTGAAAAAGTCAGTAGCCTTGACACCTTCGAATGCCACAGTGGAATTGATTAGCTGGAGCAGCGATAATTCCAGTGTAGCTTCCGTAGATGAAGATGGAGTGCTTACAGTTCATTCCATGCTGAGTGGAAGCGCTACGATTACAGCTTCAACGGGCGAATTGACAAAAACAGTGTCAGTAAATGTGGCAGAAGGTCGTATCTGGTATTCTTTTGAGAATGGAATTGGAGACTGGAGCCTTGAATCCGGAGATAATTCATCAGTTGTCAAGAGTGATGGAGAGAAGACTACCATCAAGATGGGCGCTCCTGATAAATATCGTGGTGATTTTGTATGGGTGCGTAATGGAGTATCTCAAACAAAAATAACCCCATCGGTATACCGTTATCTGGCAATGAAGATAAATGTGGCTTCGCCGTTAAGTGCCGGATCTAATGCTAACGGATGTATCAAGCTGGAATTATGGGATGATTCGGGTGATAAAGGTACCATTGGTAACAATTATACCGGTGCCGTTAACTCTGCAAACAATTCATTTGAAGTATTGAATGGTGGAAGTTTTCAGACAACTGCTCCTAATGTGATATATTGGGATTTACAGTCGAATTATGATAAACATACTCCGACAGACTGGAACCAGACATTTACATTGAACTGCCTGAAGTTTGTCATTGCAGACTATACAGCAACTGATAGCTATGATATTTACTGGGTTCATTCTTTCAAGACGGTAGAAGAATTGGAAGCATTTGTAGCATCTGAAGATACTAATAAATAAACAAGGTGATGATTATGAAACAGATTTATACTTACATAGGAGCAGGGCTGGTAGCCCTCTCCTTCACTAACCTTATTGCATGCACCGAGATAGAACATGGGGTGAATGATATTGATACTTGGGAGGAAGTAAAGGACTATACAGAAGCATTAAATCATCCTTGTATGCTTCATACTCAGGAGGATTTTGACTTTGTGAAAGGTAAACTTCAGGCTGGTCAGCAGCCGTGGGCTAATGCCTATACCCACTTGGAACAAAGTGAATATGCGCGTAATACGTGGGTAGCCACCCCTGTAGAGAAACTGGCACGTTTGGATCAGGCTAACTGGTCAGGTCCGGAACGGTGGGAGGAAAACGGTTTGTCAGAATATTATACCCCAGATGCTTGGACAAATTATACTCATCTGATGAAGGATGCGGCAGCAGCTTATCAATTGGCTCTTCGCTGGAAGTTGTCGGATGATGATACATACGCAAAAGCTGGTATCGATATTTTGAATGCGTGGGCAAACAAGTGTACCGGATATATTGTGAATTCAAAAGGAGAATTTATAGACCCGAATCAGTATTTGATTGCTATCCAGATTTACCAGCTGGCTAATGCAGCTGAGATTCTTCGTGATTATGAGGGATGGAGCGAGGCTGATTTCACTGCCTATAAAAACTGGATGGTGGATGTTTTCTATCCGCAAGCTACTAATTTTCTGAATCTGCACAATGGTTTTACAGATTGCCCGCTTCATTATTGGCTGAACTGGGATTTGGCAGAAATGACAGCTGTTCTTTCCATTGGTATCCTTACTGACGATAACTTTAAAATCAATGAGGCAATTCAGTATTTTAAGTTTGGTGTAGGAGGTGGAAACATTATCAATGCAGTGCCTTTCATGCACCAGGATCCGGATAGTGGAGAAATGCTGGGACAGTGTATGGAGTCTGGGCGTGACCAGGGCCATGCTACCTTATGCGTCAGTTTGATGGGAGTGTTCTGTCAGATGGCAAAGAATGTAGGTGAGGATCTTTTTATTTTTGATGAAAACCGTGCACTGGCTATGTGTGAATACGTGGCAAAATATAATTATGGAGAGGTGGAAACTGGAAGTAATAATTCCGGATGGAACATGAGTAACTTTAAGTATGATGTGACTTCTGTTCCTTATACAAATTATACGAATTGCACAGGTAACAGCTGGCCAAGTATGTCGTATGAGGAGCATCAGGCAGGTAATGAGACTCGTGGAACTGTACGTCCGGCATGGGAATTGGTTAGACGCCTTGCTTCAGATTACGGACAGACCAGCATTTACTCTGATATGTGGGTAAAGAAAATGCGTGAGAATGCTGCACGCGGAAACAGTGACGGTGGTGCCGGCGATTACGGACCTAACAGTGGCGGTTTCGACCAGCTAGGATTCGGTACGCTGATGTTTGCAAAAGACTAATCTTTAAATATGAAAACTATGAGAATAAGTAATTTGTGGTGGGCTGTACTTCCTTTTTGCCTCTTTGCTTGCAATAAGGATGAACAGCAGGAAGGAACAGACGGTACTCCGGTATCTTTTGTTACCACGATTTCTCCCTCAAGCCGTTTGACGGTCAATAATTCATGGGCTGGTCTTTCGGATGCAAAGGTGGGTGTGGAAATCAACGGTACGGTGAAGGAGTATACGGTGAATGAGAAAGGTGAACTGACTTCCGCCGCTCCTTTTTACTGGGAAGACCTTGGACAGACAGTCTCTGTCAATGCCTGGTATCCTTACAATGAGGGGAAAAAGCCGGAGGTGGTAGTGGCTGCCGACCAGAGCGTAGCAGCGAATTATCTGGCCAGTGACTTACTGGAAGTGAACAATGCTTCGGTATCTGCAAGCGAGAACACGCTGACTTTCGTACACCGTACGGCGTGTGTGGAATGTGCCTTGCAGCTTAATCCGACAGAAGAGGGGACAATGAATGCGGCAACCATTACCTTGTGCAACTTGTCAGGGGTGGCCGAAGGCAATTCGGTGAAGACAACCGGTGATTATAAAGCGTTGGTAGCTCCTCAGACACTGACTGCCGGAACCGTTTTCATGGAAGTGACTATGAGCGACGGAAGAAGTGACGAATATGTACTTCCGGAGGATGTGGAACTGAAACAAGGATACATCTTCCCCGTGTCTGTAGAAGTAACTCCTGATGGGCTGCAAGTAGCTTTCGGAACTCCGATAAAGTGGGAAGGCGAGACCGTAGGAACCAATGGGGAAGCTCCGGAGGTAGGTCCTGATACGGATGGCGGCAGTTGGGATAACGGTGGAGATGACTCTACAAATGGTGAAACTTCATCGGTAGGACCAGGTACAAGTACGGATGGTTGGAATGGAACAGATGTTCCAACGGGTGCTGAAATCAATGAGGTAAATCCTGGGAATTCAACTGACGATGGAAATAAAAAGTGGGAAGGAAGTACCACTCCTGTTGAAGCTGGGAAAGATAAACTGGGTGAATAAATAAAAACTTAAATAGAATTACATTATGAAAACAAATTTGTGGAAACTTTCATGCATGGCTTTGGCCATGGCTGCAATCGTGACAGGTTGTAATCAAAATAATGAGTTGGGTACTCCGGCTCCGTCGGGTGAAGAAGATGTATTGAACGTAGTGGCTACGGCAAACGATTTCGTTTCTTCGGATGCTACTTCACGTGTATCTGAAACAGATTATACTACTACATTCGAAGAGGGTGATGCCATTGGTGTATTCGTAGTACGCGATGGAGAAGCTTTGGTAAGCAACATGAAGATGACTTTGGGTGCAGATGGAACAACATGGGCAGGAGAGAATGATGCCAAGCTGTATTACTATAAAGATGCAGATTATATTGCTTATTCTCCTTATACTGAAGGATTGTCTGTGACTTCAGAAGAAGAAATCATAACTCATTTCACTACAAATTTGAAAAATAGTACCGGACAGTCTACATTGGCAGAATACCAGGCTGCCGATTTGATGACTGCTTCTGTCGTTGCTGCAAATGTTACTCGTGGCCAGAACATCACTTTCAGTTTTGCGCATAAGATGTCTATGATTGAAATCAAGGTGCCTATCCGTGCGTATACAAGTGGAGATTATGAATATTCTGCTCCGTTGGGATTAAAAGTAACAATGGCTGAAGAATCAGCTGCAGGAAAAGAATTTTCTTTATGCACATTTGGCAAAGAAACAATTACTGAGAATGAAAGTGAAGTAACAAAAGGTATTTACCGTTGTATCGTAGCTCCTTCTAACACAGAATTGAATGTAGAAGGCGAATTCCAGGATGGTTCTGTTCCGGTGTATTTTCCTGCAGCAAATGGAGCAGCTCTGTCTGTGACTCCAAAAGCTGGAGAATATGAAGGGATTGATGTAAAATATGATTATGCTGATCATTCCGGGATTGAAGAACGTAATTTGGAAGTCGGTGACTACTATTATGCGGATGGAAGTATCTGGCCGGGGGATTTGGGTAATGTACCGGCAGGATGTATAGGTATTATTTTTAGTACTGAAACTAGTACAGCAGATCAAGCAAAAAACTGGTCACATGGATATGTAGTATCTCTGTTTGATACAGATGATATCAACACAAAATACTCTTGGTCTATGGTTAATGAGGATATTACAGGTTTAAATTTATATGAAAAAACGGTTGATAGTTTTACATCAGCTTTTGCAGACTATGATGGTTACTCAGCTACTCAGGCTATTTTAGCAGCACCTAGTTATAGTGCAGCTGCTTATGCGGCTGTAAATGCTGCAGTGACTTATGGAAAGGAAATCCCAAGTACAACAAGTGGATGGTACTTGCCAAGTATTGGTCAAGTAGCTTTGATTATCAATAATCTGGGTGTTGCGAACGGAACTCAGACTAGTAAAATGTTTACTCCTCAAAATGCAATGGAAGGATTAGGTGGTGGTAAATTTGATGAAAAGAGTGGTGCGCCTGAAGCAATGCTGGCTTTGCAGCAGACATTACAAGAAGTAGGTGGAGAATTTTATTATTATCCAATTGCTGAAAGTCAAAGTTATGGATATCGTTGGTGGACTTCTTCTGGAGTACAAGGTGATAATACAAAGGCTTGGTCTATTGATACAAATAGTTATAAATTCCTGTTGTATGATGCGTCAAAATCAGAAACTGGAAATATGCATGTTCGTCCCGTATTCGCTTTCTAACAAATCACTAAGTTAACTTTTAAACTCCTTATAGGCAGTTGCGAAAGGAAATATCCCTATCGCAACTGCTTTTTTTATGTCTTTTATCAGCCCGTTGTTGAGTAAATGTGTGATATGATTCGTATTATTAAATAAACGACAAACAAAAAAGTATGAAAAGAAATATATGGATGATGATTGTTGGGCTGTTAGGGTATGTAGGCCCCATGACAGCACAGTCGGTTTATCCCGGACTAAATCCGGAGAAATTTCAAGTGTCCCTGGCTGCTCCCATGGCGGCAGAATGTGTTGAATTGCAGGATGTACGCCTGCTTCCCAGTCGTTTCAGAGAAAATATGGAGCGAGACTCAGTATGGATGGTTTCTATTGGCGTGAATCAACTGCTGCATAGTTTCCGTACTACGGCCGGTGTGTTTGCCGGGCGTGAAGGAGGATATATGACGGTGAAGAAACTGGGAGGCTGGGAGTCTCTTGATTGCGAGTTGCGTGGACATATTACGGGACATTTGTTATCGGCTTATTCCTTGATGTATGCGGCTACAGGAAGTGACATTTTTAAGTTGAAGGGGGATAGTCTGGTTAATGGACTGGCAGAAGTGCAGCAAACGTATAAGAACGGTTATTTGAGTGCTTTCCCGGAGGAGTTGATTAACCGGAATCTGCGGGGAACAAGTGTGTGGGCTCCCTGGTATACGCTACACAAGCTGTTTTCAGGGTTGATAGACCAGTATATCTATGCCGATAACCGTCAGGCACTGGAGGTGGTAAAGCAGATGGGCGACTGGGCCTATACCAAGTTGAAATCACAGGATGAGACCACCCGGAAGCGGATGATACGCAATGAATTTGGAGGAATCAATGAGTCATTTTATAATTTGTATGCCTTGACCGGAGATGAACGTTATCGCTGGTTAGCCGAGTTCTTTTATCATAATGAGGTGATTGACCCTTTGAAAGAGAAGCGTGACGATCTGGGGACGAAACATACCAATACCTTTATTCCGAAAGTTCTGGCTGAGGCTCGCAATTATGAGCTTTCAGCGAATGAGGACAGTCGGGAGTTAAGTGAATTTTTCTGGCATACGATGGTCGGACATCACACATTTGCACCGGGATGTAGCAGCGACAAGGAGCATTTCTTTGATACGAAGCAGTTCTCCAAACATCTGTCGGGCTATACGGGAGAGACGTGTTGTACGTATAACATGTTGAAGCTGAGCAAGCATCTGTTCTGCTGGAATGCCTCTACGGAAGTGGCTGATTATTACGAACGTGCCTTATATAATCACATCTTGGGACAGCAGGATCCCGAAACAGGAATGGTAGCCTATTTCTTACCTTTATTGTCGGGAGCACATAAAGTATACAGTACACCGGACAATTCATTCTGGTGTTGCGTAGGAAGCGGTTTTGAAAGCCATGCCAAGTATGCAGAAAGCATTTATTTTCATCACCAGGATAAACTGTTTGTCAATCTTTTCATTCCTTCGGTCTTAAACTGGCGGGAAAAGGGAATTACGCTTCGTCAGGAAACTGAGTTTCCGGAAGGAGAAACGACCCGATTGTATATTGGAGCAAAGCAGCCTGCGCGTGCGAAGATTTGTCTGCGTTATCCTTCATGGAGTGGAAAGGTGAAAGTGACGGTAAATGGGAAAAAGGTGAAAGTGACCGGTAAGCCAGGTACATATATCACACTGAACCGGGAATGGCGCCAGGGTGATTGTATAGAAGTGACGTATCCTATGTCTTTTTCTCTGGAAGCGGCTCCAGATGATACCAGTCGTGCTGCATTGTGTTACGGGCCTGTTGTCCTGGCGGGAGAACTGGGTACAGAAGGTATGCAGAAACCGGCTCCTTACTCAGACTCGTCGAAATACAATGACTATTATACATACAACTACCATATACCGGAAGGGCTTCCTGTGAACTTGGTATTGGAGAAGTCAAATTGGGAAAATTCATTTAAACGGGTTGGAAAAGGTCTGACGTTCGAAACCCGGGATGGCGGAAGAATTTCTCCTTTATATGATATTCATCGTCAACGGTATGTGGTGTATTGGAAACTGATGTGGAAGAAATAAATTTATAGAGGTAAGTGAATGAATAGAATCAAGGTGTAACAAGATGAAACGTATTGTATTATTGGCAGGTGTCTTATGTAGTATGGGGATGGGATATGCCCAGAAACTAACACATCCGGATTTGCTTTACACTCCGGAGCGGATTGAGCAGGTAAAGCAACGAATCGGGCAGGATGAACAGATGACTTCTGCCTGGAAAGAGATAAAACAGACCGCAGAGAAAGAACTAAAAGGAAATAGTCTGAATAAAGCTGATTATCTTTCGCTTGCCTATCTGATGACAGGCGAGAAGGTATATGCCGACAAGTTGAAGGCAATTCTTTTGAAGACCATAGAAGCTGAAACCTGGGGTAGCGCGGAAATGCTTGCCCGTAAACCGGCATGGCGAAGTGATTTGGGACTGGCTCATAAGGCGTATCTGTCGGCTATTGCGTATGATGCCGTGTACAATGACCTGTCGGCTTCGGAGCGAAAGAAGATAGCGAAAGGATTATACCGGCTGGGTGTGGAACCTTTGTTGGGCGACTGGCTGCTGGAACCAGTCCGAATTCATTCGTTGAATTCTATGGGGCATAACTGGTGGACGTCGTGCGTGTGCATGGGAGGAATTTTGGCTTTGAGCTTGCAAAATGAACTTCCGGAGGCAAAGGAAGGAGCACAGGCTGTTTACGATTACCTTCCGGAATGGTTTAACTTTGCGGGAGATGTGTTACAGCAGAAAGCGAAGACTTTTGATGAGGCTGGTGGCATGTATGAAAGCCTGAACTATGCTAATTTTGGTATACAGGAAGCCTTACAGTTCTATGTGGCGTGGAAAAATGTGCATCCCGGTGTATCTTTGCCTGACATACCACAGCTGAAAAATCTTTCCAGCTTTTTTGCGCATGTATGCTATCCTCGTACGGGGATGCTTTACAGCATCAACTTTGGTGACAGTCACAAGAATATCTCGGCAGAAAGCAGTCTGATGTTACTGTATGCGCTGGGAGTGAAAGATAAGAATATGCTGTGGTACATGAAGCAGGTGGAGCAGGGGCAGCACCGTGACGGCTACTTTCTGAATCGTCCGATGGGCTTTTTGTACACACCGGAATTAACCCGTGTGCCGGAGTTGCCGGATTTAAAACTCTCACAGTTATTTGCTGATTTTGGTTGGGCTACCATACGTACATCGTGGAAGAAGGATGCCACGATGCTGGCCGTGAAAAGCGGGCATACATGGAATCATTCGCATGCCGATGCGAACTCGTTTATCTTATTTCATAAGGGAGTCGATATAATTAAAGATGCGGGGAATTGCTGGTATCCGAATCCGAATTATCGTAATTATTTCTTTCAGAGTCAGGCACACAATGTGGTGCTTTTCAACGGGCAGGGGCAGAGCCGTGAACAACAGTATCATGGCTCTACGTTAAGAGGCTATCTGTATCATTTGCTTGACGGAGGAAACATCCGTTATCTGCTGGCAAATGGGACGGGACCTGTGTCGGATAATTTCAGCCGTAATTTCCGTCACTTCCTCTGGATAGACAATGTGATTTACATGATTGACGACTTGAAAACCCATCGCAGCGGAGAGTTCGAGTGGCTATGGCATCCGGGGGGTGAATGGAAAAAGAACGGAGCTGACGTGACGATTACAAAAGATAACTCTTCGGTGGTGCTACGACCCTTGTATCCTCGTTTGCTGGCTCTTTCAGATTTTGTGCATGATTATCCGGATGATTTGTATTGGGAGGAGATTACGGCGCCTACGGAAGACCTGCAAGGAACAGAGAAGTATTACTCTTTTCATTTGCCGGGTGAATTCAAACAAGTAAAAGGACTTACTGCCATTATTTTAAAGGATAGTGTGACGCAGAAAGAACTGCCGATGATGGAGCGTCGGGAAGGGAAGGACTGGATTGGACTTCGAATAACATATAAGGGAAAAGTTACAGACCTTTATATTAATCAGCTTGCAGACGGACGTCTGATGCATAGTAACTCTTGGATTGAGGCTGACGGATGGTCGACAGATGCATATATGTTTGCCGTCTCTTATCCGGAAGGTATGGACTCGGCAGAAACGAAAGAGATTTTTATGGGTTACGGTAGTTCGCTTCGTCGAGGACAGACATCTTATTTCTCTTCTTTATCCAAGTTGTTTTATATTCGAAAGGACACAGGAAAGCAGGTGGATATCTGGATGGATGGACAACCGTATATGCATGCGAGATTTCGGGCAAAAGATTGTCCGAGGGTATTGAATGTCAATGAAAAGCATACTCTAGTGAACTGGAAGAGAGACTTTATTGAAATACGGGCTGAGAAATAAAAAGAGGTCGTAGTTTATTTTATTTGAGGTTAGAATAAAATTTCCATGGTAGTTGCGATAGATATTTTTGTATCGTGACTACCTTTTATCTTCTTCATTGAATTTTCTTAATTAAGGCATGTATATGTCGGGAATTTTATTTTATTTTGTTGTCTCTTTGAAAGACGAAATGTAAAAACGTCACAAAATATTCTAGTACATGAAAGGAACTAATTCCCCAGTATATCAATTTGGACTTAAACTGATACTCATTTTCTGTTTGTGGGTTAAAGTGCTGGTCTTGTCAGCCGATACTTTTACCTTCCGGAACATTTCCAGTGTAGACGGTTTACCGGACCTGACAGTCAGTACCATCTATAAAGATTCGAAAGGGTATTTATGGCTGGGTACGGCTACCTCGGTAGAACGGTTTGACGGGGTACGTTTCAAGCATTATCCGGTGTATGGAAACAATGAAAAGTTGAAGTGGGTGAATGTCATTACCGAAACGGGCGGAAACCAGCTGTGGGTGGGTACTGAAACCGGTCTATGGAGAGTCGGAGTAGAGAAATTAGAACCGGCCTATCGTGACAGCATACAGGGAATTGTACGTGAAATCCTTTCGGACGAGAAGGGAAACCTGTATATCGGTAGTGGTGACGGTGTCTGGATAAGGAAGGCAGATGAAAAACTGGAACGGGTGATACTGGACGAAAGCACTCTTTCGCCAGACAATGCCGTGGTGGCCATGTGCCGTGAGAAAAACGGTGCATTGTGGGTGTTTACCAAGAGAGAAATGTATTGGGTTTCTTTCGACAGAAAACAGAAGAAACATTATCCGAATCCTTTGATGAATGACAAGGAACCTTGTACGTATCGGGGAGTTGTATCAATAGATGATAAATTATACATCGCTACGTTGGGAAAAGGCCTTTTCTGCTTTGATAAACAGTCGGAGACGTTCTCTTCTTTTGTAGACGTGGGCTGCAACTTGATTAACAAACTGTCTACCGATGGGAAGGACCTGTTGTACCTGAGTACAGATGGAGAAGGGGTGGCCTTTGTCTCGGTGAAACAGAAAAAGGTGGTACGTACTTTCCGCAACGATCCTTCGCATGGAGAAAGCCTGCACTCCAATTCCGTGTATTCCTTATTGCTCGATCGTGACGGGTGGTTATGGGTAGGTTTCTATCAGCAGGGGCTGGATGTGACGAATTACAATAGCGGGGCATTCTCAGTGTACGATTATCCTCCTTATTTTGATTCCCGCAATCTGTCCATTCGTTCCATTTGCATTTCGGGAAAGGAAAAATTGATAGGTACACGCAGTGGAGGGTATTATGTGGATGAGGCTCGTGGACGCTATCGTTTCTTTGCAAAACCGGAGATAAGGAGCAGCCTGATTTTGTGTTGCGAGAAATTTGGCGATGAATATTATATCGGTACCTACGGAGGAGGATTGTATAAATTCCATCCGGAGACGATGACGTTCAGTGATTTTGTTCCTTCCGAGGGAGAAGGTCCATTCTCGAATGATAATATTTCTTGCATGGCAGAAGACTCAGAAAGGCATATCTGGTTTTGTACGTCATCGGGTCTGTATTGTTATGATAAGAAGGGAAAGCAATTGAGGCACTACACGAGTGAGAACTCTTCTTTGCCGAGTAATTCGGTATTTTATATATTGTTTGATTCCAGTGGAAAGGCCTGGATTTGCACGAACAATGGGCTGGCTATTTGGGAACCGAGTGATGGAAGAATACGCACGGATGTATTTCCTGAAGGATTTATTCATAAACAACGTATTTCGTCAATTTATGAAGATTCTGAGCAGCAGTTATATTTTGTACCTGATAAAGGGGAACTGTTTGTCTCTGATTTACAAATGACAAGCTTTCGATACTGGTCTCCTTCTTCATTATTGTTTGAAAAGAATCTTTCGTTTGTGGTAGAAGATAAAGACAAATGGCTGTGGATTGGTACGAACGATGGGTTGTATCGTTATGACAAGAAAGAGGTTTTTATACCCTACAGCTTTGCTGATGGAGTGCCTAATCCCATCTTCTTTACTTGTATCCCGGAAATAGATGAGCAGGGGGTAATCTGGTTTGGTAATTCAAAAGGGCTCATTTCTTTGCGGAAAGACTGGCGTATGCGTGAAAACAAGAATACGTACCGTGTAGGTATATCTGGAGTACTACTGGAAGGAGAGGAACAGGACAAAGCGTTGGAGGAGACGTTCCCGGGACAATATAGGGTGGCTCTTTCATGTTGGAGGCGACATCTGACATTGTTGTTTTCTGATTTGACTTATACTGATGTTCCACATACTTTTTATGAGTATCAATGGGATGACAATGGGGAGTGGCAGCGTTTGGAAGGAAAATCTGAATTGGTGTTTTATGACTTGCTTCCTGGCAGCTATAAGTTAAAAATACGGCGTATGGGAGAACCGGATTCCGCGTCTGTGTTGACGGTGGATATTTCTATGCCAATGGGGTATCGCTTGTTGTTCGGAGGTATGGCATTGATGCTGTTAGTGCTGGCTGCCATAGGTTATTATTTGGTAAAAATAAGACAACCTGCAACGGCTGCTGAAACGGGAGTAGGAAAGTTGTTGGCCGAAGATGAGGAACTGGAAGAAGAGAAAAAGGAGAAACATATTTCCTTGACTCAGGAAGAGTGTGAGCAATTATTGGTAAAAGTGCGAAGCTGCATGGAAATACAAAAATTGTATATAAATCCAGACTTGAAGATTGGGCAGCTTTCCGATAAGACAGGGGTGTCGGTGTATTTGCTTTCTTATTTGTTTAATCATTATTTGAATAGCAGTTACTATGATTTTGTGAACAGTTATCGGATTGAAGAGTTCAATCGGTTATTGGAAAAAGGAGAGCATACGCAATATACCCTGCAAGCCTTGATAGAGAAATGCGGTTTCAGTTCCAGAACTTCTTTCTTTCGCTATTTCAAGAAAGTAAATGGCATGTCACCGGGAGAGTATATTCGTAAGTTTGATGAAAGAAAATAGCGGCATGTAAATTCACTTGAAATATCTTTTAGTGGTTCCTCCAGTATCAAATAATTATTTGGTACTGGAGGATTTTGTTTTATAAAATATTGTAAACTAATTTGTTGGGTGATTTTCTTGTCCCATGCAAAAGGGTGGCCATTCTCTTGGTTGTATATATTTTTTCTTTGTGAAATACCATCATATATTTGCATCCGTAATCAGTTAACAAAATGTAGATATGGAAAACATGCTTGCACTTTCAAATCAATCAATCTCGGATGCTTATACGCAATATGCACGTTCCATCTTCCTTTATATATATTATAAAGTAGAAGATGAAGAACTGGCGCACGATTTGGTGCAAGACACCTTCTTACGTTTGATTTCCTATCGGGGAAAGATTTGTTTTCACACGGTAAAACATCTGCTTTTCATTATTGCCCGCAATTTGGTAAATGATTATTTACGTCGGTATTATAAGGCTCAGGAAGCAGCTTTTTTTCTGTATGAAAATGCAGATTCTAAGATCTGTGAAACAGAACCTTCACTTTATGCTGAAGAACTGTTGGCATGTGAACAGAAAGCTGTGGCTCAGCTTCCTGCCCAGCGTCGTAAGGTATATGAACTGACACGTTTTGAAGAAAATAGCGCTTCTGACATTGCTGTGATGTTAAATCTTTCACAGCGTACGGTAGAGAATCATTTGCGGATGGGGAGAGAAGAAGTGAGAAAATATATCAGACAGTGTATCTGACAATATATGAATTAGAGAGAAATGATAAAAAGTATAGTTAATTTAAAGTGTGAACAAATGAAGGATGATGTCTTGAGATTTTCGTCGAAAAGAATACTCTTCTCAGCCATGTTTGCTTCTGTACTCTGGGGAGGTTTTTCCCATCCGTTGTATGCGGAGAATGCAGAGGCGTATACCGTGATGCAGGGGGTAAGAGTACAGGGGGTAGTACTTGATGCTACAGGAGAACCGGTAATCGGTGCCAGTATTTTGGAGAAAGGAACTTCCAATGGAGTGATAACAGATTTGGATGGTAAATTTTCGTTGAATGTGGCTTCTTCGAAATCGGTAATTGTGATTTCTTATATCGGTTTTAAAACCAAGGAAGTATCAGCATCTGACAAGAATCTGCAGAAAATCGTTTTGTCGGAAGATACAGAGGTTTTGGATGAAGTGGTGGTAATTGGATATGGAGCCCAGAAAAAAGAAACATTGACCGGTTCAGTGGCTGTAGTGGGCAGTGATATATTTAAAGATAAAGGTACAGTATCGAATCCGCTTCAGGCTATGCAGGGGCAAGTTCCCGGGCTTCGTATCACGCGTTCTTCTGCAGCTCCAGGTGAAGAAGGATGGGGAATTTCTATCCGAGGGGCTATTTCTAAGAATTCCACTGACCCGCTATTGATTATAGATGGAGTTCCAGCTAGTGGGGTGAGTGAAATGGCGCAATTGAATTCTGCTGATATTGAGTCAATCAACTTCCTGAAAGATGCTTCTGCAGCTATTTATGGTTCGAAGGCTGCAGGAGGTGTTATCCTGGTTACTACAAAACGTCCGAATTCAGGTAAGGCAAAAATTGAATACAATGGTTCTTACACCTATAAGAAAGTAGGTATGCAGCCACGCATGATGAGTTATGACGAATGGATGGAGGGAATTATTCAGGCTTGCTATAATGACGGAAAGGGTGATGATTATACGTGGATTCGTTACGCGAAATTAGCCCAAAAGATGAAAGGTAAATACATCGATCTTTCCGATGGCTTAAATCCTGATCCGATACCTGGTTCTTTTGCGGGTGTAGATGACTTTGTGTTTATGGATGATGTAAACTGGACGGATGTTCTTTGGGGAGGAGCCAGCTCTACACAGCATGACTTGAGTATTTCCGGAGGTACGGATAAGGCAACTTATCGTTTGTCTGTAGGTTATTTGTACGATCAGGGAACACTGCAGTGGGGTAATAATAACAACCAGCGATACAATGTCCGCTTGTCGAATAGTTTCAAGGTGACCGATCGCTTTACCATTGAGTCTGTAATGGCTGCCAGCCGTCAGAATCAGGTATCGCCTACTCAGATTGGCTCTACTTTGGGTACATCTATTCCTCAGCCGGGTTTCCCTGTGTCTACCATTGACGGTAAACCGTATGCATGGGGAGGACAATATACTCCGAACTGGAGAGCCGAGTTGGGAGGAGATAACCGGCTGGTTGTTACTGCAATGAACGTGAATGAACAGTTCAAGTATCATATCGCGAAAGGCCTTGATTTTAGTGCTACGTTAGGATATAGTACGAATTCCGCCATACGTGATGAACAGTATTTATCTATCCAGTGGTATAATTATAGTGGTGACCCGATATATAGTGAAAATAGTCCTAGTCCGACAAAGGATGACAGTTCTTATACAAAGAGTGCCTCACGAACGGATAATTACACCGCTTCTGCTTTCTTGACGTATAACACAAAGATTGGAGAAAACCATGACCTTACAGCCATGTTGGGATGGCAGTATGACCGTACCGAATATGAATATACGGCAACCAAAGCAAAGAATGTTGATCCGGCCTTAGGTGTGTTGAATGGTACCGGACAGGTATCTATCAATAAAGTTGATAAATGGAAGGAAGCCATTATGTCTTATTTTGGTCGTGTAAACTACAATTATAAGGAAAAATATCTGATTGAGGCTAATGCACGTTACGATGGTTCTTCCAAGTTTCAGCCGGCCAACAGATGGAACTTCTTTTACGGAGTGTCGGGAGGATGGCGAATCACTCAGGAATCTTTTATGGAAGGCGTGAAAGATTATATTGATGAAATCAAACTGAGAGTTTCTTATGGAGAAGTAGGTAATCAAAGTGGTATTAGTAGATATGATGGTATTCAATTATATAATTCTGTATCCAATGGAGGAGCTTATTTGGGCAATGGGTTGACCTCTTATATTTCTGCAGGGAATATTGTAAGTACAGAAAGAACCTGGGAAAGAATCCACAACTATAACGCCGGACTTGATATTACTGCTGTTGGAGGAAGATTGACCGGTAGTATTGAATTCTTCTTGAAGAAAAACAATAATATGTTGGTTGGAAAACTTTATCCGGGTGTGTTAGGTAGTACGGCTCCCGATACAAACAGTGGAAAGTTTGAAAGTAAAGGTTACGACGGTTCGTTGACTTGGCGAGACAGAATCGGAAGTTTCAGCTATCACCTGGGGGGAACGTTGACCTATATGACCAATAAACTGATTGAAGGTGGTGAAGAGGTAAAGGTAGCCGGATTCAATAAAACATTAAATGGGTATCCTTTGAATTCTGTGTTTGGTTACCGGTATGTAGGAAAAATCCAAAATGAGGAACAGTTGAAGAAATATACAGACCGTTATTTGACCAATAATAGTATTAATATGCCTTCGAATATCCGTTTGGGAGATCACATGTATGAGGATGTAAATAAGGATGGCAAGCTGACTCAGGACGACTTAATTTATTTGGGTTCGGATGATCCGAAGTTCTCTTTCTCTTTCAACTTTGGCTTTGAATGGAAAGGCTTTGATTTCTCTACTGTGTTCCAAGGGGTAGGAAAACGAACCATTTTCCGTGAGAATGATGCATGGAAGGTCCCGTATAAAGCTATCTGGTTGAATACCACGAATCAATCTGTAGGAAATGTATGGAGTCCGGAAACGCCTGATAATCACTTTCCCACTTATTCAAACAACACGAACATCAATGATTATAACTACCTGCCTTCTACCTGGTCTGCCGATAATGGTTCTTATCTCCGTTTGAAAGACGTGGTATTAGGATATACATTGCCGAAAGCAGCTTTAGCTAAATTGGGCAATTTTATCAGCAACCTGCGAATCTATGTCTCAGGTAATGACTTGTGGGAGAAATGTTATATCACAGACGGATGGGACCCGGAAACAACAAGAAGCGTAAGCAAGAAAGAACGTTATCCGTTTAACCGGACGTTTACAGTCGGAGTTAATGCTTCATTTTAAATTGCGGATTTTAAACAGCTAATTATATGAAACGATTCAAACGAAATATTTTTTTGTTTTCAGCTTGTGCATTGATGTTCACTTCGTGCCTCGACTTGGAACCTGAAGCACAATTGGCGGAAACGAACCTTTGGCAAAGTGCAGAACAGTATAAGCTTTTTGCCAGTCAGTTTTATGGATGGACAAGAGATTTTAAGACATTAGAAGGCGGACCTCATTGTGACAGCCGTTCCGATTTAAGAACAGGGGCTACTTTAGATATTTACAGTAATGGAACATACTCTGTTCCTTCTTCTGATGATAATTACACCAACAATTACAATCGGTTGAGACAGGTAAATCTGTTGTTGAGTAATTCAGAGAATTATCCGATTCCTAACGATATAAAAACGTATGTGGGAGAAGCCAAGTTCTTTAGAGCATATCTGCACTTTGATTTGGTTCAGTTGTATGGTGATGTCATTATAGTAAAAGAACCGATGACAGTAACTTCTCCGGAATTGCAGAAGGCTCGTGACTCACGAAGTGATGTGATTGATTTCATTATAAAGGATTTGCAGGAAGCAATTGAAGTTCTTCCTACATATAATGAAATTACAGCAGATGATAAAGGGCGTGTTTCTAAGGAAGCAGCACAAGCTTTCTTGTCGCGTGTAGCTTTGTACGAAGGTACCTGGCAAAAATTCCGGAATGAAGGTCAGGTGAATAATGAACGGTCAAGTGCTTTGCTTGACATTGCAGTGAAAGCGGCTGATGAAGTAATCAAAAGCAATACATTTTCTTTATTCAAGCCGGGTGGTGAGTTAGAAAAAACTGCTTATAAGTATTTGTTTATTTTGGAAGATGAAAAATCAAATCCGGCCGGACTGAAAAAAGATGCCAATAAAGAGTACATTTTCTCAAGAAGACATGATGAAGTATTAAGCTCCATCGGGTATAATATTACACAAGGTCGTCTGGGTAATGCGGTATATATCACAAGGAAACTAGCAAACATGTATTTGACCTCAGACGGACTGCCGGTCAATGAAAAGGAATGGGATTATTCTACTATGAACTCCGAATTTAAGAATCGTGATAACCGTATGGCCAATACATTGATGGTGAGCGGGGAGTATTATTGGAGTAATGGTCCGGGAAGATTGAACTGGACAGGTGATGAAGAAGATAAAAAGAATGCATCGTTCAGTCCTTTTTATCCTTCGGACAAGGGAGGAAGCGGTTATTTTACACAGAAGTTCTGCACGGAACGTACTGTAGCGACAGGAAAAGAAGCGTACGATTTCCCCGTTATTCGTTATGCGGAAGTATTGTTGAATTATGCGGAAGCTGTGTTCGAACGTGATGGAAACATCAGTAACGATGACTTGAAAAAGTCGCTTAATCTGGTTCGGAAAAGAGTTAATCCGGACATGCCTGATTTGACAAATGAGTTTGTAGAAAAGAACCACCTGGATATGCGGACCGAAATACGTCGTGAACGCACCGTGGAATTATTTGACGAAGGATTCCGTATGGATGATTTGAAACGCTGGTATACGGCGGAGAAAGAGATGAAGATGGATCTAGTGGGAGTAAAATATACAGGAACAGAGTTTGAGCGCAAATGGCCGACAATGTCCAATAAGACCAATGATGAAGGATGCGTGGTCTTGGAATCTGGTAGAATTTGGGAAGACAAGCATTATCTGTATCCGTTACCTACAGACCAGTTGCAGTTGAATCCGAATTTGAAGCAGAATCCGGGTTGGGAATAAAAACGGTCTATAATATTAAAAGTATTATTATGATAATTAGATATTTGAATAGAAGTTGGTTAGGGGCTTTAGGGCTCTCCTTATGTATGTGTTCTTGCAATGATGAAGAACAATTTGAGCCGTTGGAAAGCCAGAAAATTATATCTGAAATTACATTAAAGGTGTCTGATCCGTTGCCTTTGTTGATTAATACAGATTCTTTGGTCGCCTATGAGGTTTTGCCTGAAGATGCGAATAATAAGAATGTGATATGGACATCTTCAAATGAAGAGATTGCCAGTGTGGATGCAGAGGGACGAATCTATGCCAACAATTTCGGAAAGGCATTTATTACTGTGGCTCCAGAAGCAGGTTTCGCCGGTATAAAAACTGTTGAAGTAGAGGTTATCGATAGAATTATTCCAATCAAGGAGATTCAGATAAAGAATACAGATTTGTCTGTGTATGCTACAGCCAGTCTGCAGTTGGAAACCAGTTATCTTCCTTTGGAGGCTACTTATTCTTCATTGAGCTGGACAAGTCTGACACCGGAAATAGCTTCTGTAACGGATGAAGGGCTTGTAAAAGGCCTGGTACCGGGAAATGCAGTCATCCGGGTTGAGGCCAGAGATGGAGGTGGCTGTTTCAAGGATGTAGCTATAACCGTGAAAGAAGTACAGCCGCTTACAGACATTATTTTTAAAGAAGGACAGGAAGAAGTGGCTATGTATGAAACCTCAAAATTATTGTTTACTCCGATACCAGCAGATGCCACAACATCTACTATTCAGTGGTCAAGCACGGATAATAATGTGGTAAGCATCAACCAGGAAACAGGTGTGTATTATGTGAAGGGATATGGTTCTACTGTCATTACGGCGAAGAGCGGCGATGTAGAAGCCAATATTACACTGACTGTAGCTCCCGGAAAGATTAATGATACATTCCTATACGGTGCGACAAACTGGAGAGGATTTAGTAAGGACTATGCTTCTGCTGAAATTGTGGACGGTAAATTTGTGGTAACGCCTGGAACTAATCAAAAAGCTTCTATAGAGCGTATTTATGACACAGATTTTCATGCCGGAAACTATCCGATTGTGGCTATCAAGCGTACAGATCCAGCTACTTCTTATTCGATGGTGATGGACATGTGGACAGATAAGAATTATGGAGCATATAAAGGACAGATTCAGAAGATTATAGATCCGGCTGATAACGTGCCTGTCTATTATGTAGATATAAGTGCAGCTCAGTTTGGCAGTATGACTTTACCTAAAGATAAGGCAGAAACGTTGGATGTGTTTGTATATCGAATGAATAATTTAGGACAGACTGAGAATATATCTTATTCTGTGTACTGGATTAAGTCCTTCAAGTCGGTAGATGAACTGAAGAAATATGTGGGTGTAGAATAAAATTAATTAGAAGATGAAAAAGATATTTTTAAGTATGTGTATGTGCAGCTTGTTCCTGGTAGGAACAAGCTGTAGCCCGGAATTTGAAAATGGGGTTTCAGATATTGATTCCTGGGAAGCTGAAGGGTATGAGTTTAAAATTCAGCACCCCTGTCTGGTACATACTGCGGCTGATTTTGACCGTGTAAGAGCAAAGGTACAACAGCAGGCAGAACCGTGGTATTCAGGATGGAAGAAATTGTTGGAAAGTCCTTATGCAGATCCTAATCGGGCACATAATCCTCAGAAAGAGATTTATCGCCATTCGGCAGGTGGAAACTACAATGTGGCTGCTTTTGATGCAGGTCAGGCTTATCAGCTGGCTTTGCGTTGGAAGATCAGTGGTGATACACAGTGTGCGGACAAGGCAGTTCAGATCTTGAACGACTGGGCCCGGACTTGTACGGATGGAGTAAATCAGACACAGTATCAGACGGATAGTCACCGTCTGCTGGCTGCAGGTTTTATAGGCTATCAGTTTGCCAATCCGGCAGAAATCATGCGTGACTACGAAGGATGGAAAAAAGAAGATTTTGAGTTCTTCAAAGAATGGATTACAAAGACGTTTTATCCTATCTGCTATGAATTTCTTGGTGACCATTTTAATTCAGAACCGGAGGACGGATGGATGAGCTGGGACCTTCCGGCCATGCTGACGATTTTGTCTATTGGAGTATTGTGTGATGATGCCGACAAGATAAACTTTGCCCTGCGCTACTTTTATGAAGGCGAAGGTATGGGATGTATTGAAAATTCTGTAGTGGCAATGCATGAAGACCCTGCAGGAAGAGTACAGGGAAAACATTTGGCACAGAGCCAGGAAATGGGACGTGACCAGGGCCATGCCACATTGAATGTACCGCTTCACGCTTATTTCTGCCAGACGGCTTATAATATTGGTATCGATTTATTCTCTTATAAAGATAACATAGTGCTTGACTTGTGTGAATACACGGCAAAATACAATGTAAATCCTAATGAGACAGTAGACTTGCCTTATACTCCGTATTATTCAGGAAAGGAAGGCTGGCACAATGTAGTGGCTTCCGATGGAAGAGGTCGTCAGAGACCGGGATGGGAACTGATTTATAATCACTATGTGAAAATTAAGGGTGTAAACGCTCCTTACTCGCAGGAGTTTGCTGAAACCATGCGTCCGGAAGGAGGAGGTGAGCGTGGCACAGCCGAAGCATGTGATTTGGGATTCGGTACCCTGATGTACACTCAATGATTGATTTCTTAAATTTATAAATAGAGATTATGAATAAAAACGTATTGTATGCAATGCTGTGCTTCTTGCCTTTATTGGTCGCTTGCAAGAAAGATCAGGTGAAGGAGGAACAGAATGCAGTAAATTTTACTGCGGTGATTGTTCCTATGGGCAGTGAGGATGACGGTTCGCGCGTTTTGCCTTATGACACATGGGCCGGGTTGTCAGATAGAAGAGTCGCTGTGAAGATAGACGGAGAAATAAAAGCTTACTCTGTCGATGCCGAGGGGAACATGACTTGTGAGGAACCGTTTTTCTGGAACGGGCGTGAGACGGTTACTGTAGATGCCTGGTATCCGTATAACGGAGGTGAGAGCGTGGAAACAGTGCAGGTAAAAGCAAACCAAAATATCGCTTCCAATTATGTGGCAAGTGATTTGGTGGAGGTCGTACAGGCAGAGGTAAAGGCAGATAAGCCTTCGTTGAGCTTTGTGCACCGTACGGCGAAACTTATCTGTCGTCTGAGTTCTTTTGAAGATGACTTTAAGACTACACTTACGGTGAGAGGAGTTACCGGTGTAGAAGGCGAAGGCAATTCGGTGGTTATGACAGCGAATTATGAAGCGTTGATGGCACCACAGAAAATTGCTGAAGGGGCTATTTCTTTGAAGTTTGTAGTAGGCGATAAGAGAAGCATTGTTTGTCAGGTACCGCAAGGTTTTGAAATGCAGGCTGGATATTGTTATTACATTAATGTGGAAGTCGGTCAGGACTATGTGGCAAATGCTACGTATGTAGGCTCTTCTGCAGATTGGAACTCAGGAACCGGGGGAGATATTGAAGGAAACAGTCCGTCTGTGAATCCTGGACCAGGATCTGACAATTGGAACGGTGAGGGTACTACCGAAGACATTGAAGGAATCAGCCCTGAAGTAAAACCTGAAACAGGAACGGATTCTTCATGGAATAGAGAGGATGAAGACGTAACAGGAGAAATGGGAAATTAATAACTAACGAATAAAATAACATTTAATTTTAATGATATGAAATCAAATTTACTATTACATGCATCATTTGCACTTTTTTCTTCTTTGATGGTAGCAGGATGCAGTCAGAATGAAATATTAAATGAGTCTGTTGATACCGCCAATGTATTGAAGGTGACCGTAACAGAAAATGGTTTTGAATCAGTTGATTCAGAATCGCGTGCGGTAGATAATGGAGCTGCAACCAATTTTGAGAATGGAGACAAGATAGGGGTGTATATCGTGGAAGATGGTGCTACTGTGATACAGAAAAACGTGGCATTGACTTACAACAGTGCCACTTCTGCTTGGGATGGTACTTTGTACTATTATGAAGGTGCTGATTACATTGCTTACTATCCTTACGATGAGGAGATGGGAGAAATGAAGTCAGTAGCCGATATTCAGAAATATTTTAGTGAAAATAAATATACTCAAGATCAGAATTCTGCTGAGGCTTACCGTAATTGCGATTTAATGACAGCAGAAGTAAAAGCGGAGAATGTACAAGAAGGTGGTGATTTGAACTTGGCACTGAGTCACGCTATGGCTTTGGTGGAGTTTAATATTCCGACTTATGCATATAAAACGTCTGATGAGGCCGATGCATATACTTATGGGGTACCTTTGGGGGATTTGACGATTACACTGGGTGGTACAGATTACACCCCTTATAACATTTCAACTGGACTTTACCGTTGTATTGTTTCTCCTTCAGACGCCGCATTTGATATTAATGGTTCATTCATGGATGTGAAAGTGAACAAGCCGGTGAAGTTTGAAAAAGCAGGAGTGACAATGACTGCCAATCAGTACAAACGGTACAATGTGACTTATGGCGGTGCTCCGGGTACAGGGGTAACTACACGTCCTATTGAAGTGGGTGATTATTATTATGCCGATGGAAATATTGTACCGAAGGACTTTCCTACTGTACCTGCGGGCTGCATTGGAGTAGTATTTAGTACTACTACAAATCACGAGATGGCGTTAGATGGTGTTACTGCTTGTAATCATGGTTATGTACTGTCTTTGAAAAATGCTTCTGGTAATGATTATACTGATACGAAAGCATGGGGCTATTCATTATGGACAACTACACCTTCTGATTGGGATGCAGTAGGATTGACACCTGTAGCTCAAGAGAGTTTATCATCAATTGTAAGCGATAATGCTGGTCTTGCATATACAAATAAAATTTTGACAATTGAGGCTACAGCTAATGATAAGAGTAATTTAAAACATGCATTGGAAACCTATGGAAAGCCGGGTATGGCTATGGAAGCTTATGCAGCATCTGATAAAACTACAGGCTGGTTTGTTCCAAGTGTAGGACAGCTGATTTCAATTGTTCGCAATTTGGGAGGAGATTCTGATTTTGCAGGAGCACAAGTATCGGATCAAACTATCTATACAAAAATAAATGAGGTGTTAAAAAAGGCTGGTGGTGAAATTGATTCAAATACAAGTACCAAATGGTGGAGTTCCAATGTCGGTACTAAGGCTTCTAGTACTACAGGTGCTTTCCTTTTAGAACTTAGCAGTAGTGGCAAATGTGAGATTTGGGTAGATGGTTATGGTAGTAAGAACCGTGTTCGCCCTATACTTGCATTCTAATATATAGGTTTGGTCATGAAGTAAGGAGAGGTTGTTTTCCTTCAGGAAGACGAACTCTCCTTTACTCCTTTGTGGAAGGCGGCATTGGTTCTGTGACGTTACATTCGTGCGGCTTTGAGCGACTGCCGTTTTATGATAGATTGAGTATATGAAAAAGAAAACAACAATATTAGGCCTCCTGCTCTGCCTGGCAAGTCTGACATGGGCGCAGCAGAACGAGTGGGAGAACCCTACACGATACGAGTGGAACAAGGAGAAGCCGCACGTGGACTTTGCGCTGTATGAGAATACGGAGGACGCGCGTACGGAAGATTACAGCCGTTCGCCGTGGATTCATTCGCTGAACGGTACCTGGAAATTCCGCTATGCTCCTTCGATAGAAGAGAGTGTGAAAGATTTTTATCGTACCGACCTTTCGGAGGAAGGATGGCAGGAGATTGCCGTGCCGTCCAACTGGGAACTGAAGGGCTTCGGCGAACCGATTATCCGCAACATTCAGTATGTCTTCTCACCGAATCCTCCTTTTATTGATGTGGAGAATCCGGTGGGTACCTACCGCACATGGTTCACAGTGCCTGCGGGATGGGACGAACGTGAGGTGATGCTGCACTTTGGCTCCATCAGCGGCTATGCCCGTGTGTTTGTCAACGGGAAGCAGGTGGGTATGACCAAGGCTTCCAAGTCGCCTGCGGAGTTCAACTTGACTTCTTTCCTGAAAGAGGGGAAGAACCTGCTGGCAGTGCAGGTGTATCGCTGGCACGACGGCAGTTACATGGAAGACCAGGACTTCTGGCGCTTGTCGGGTATTGAGCGCGATGTGTACCTTCAGGCGTATCCGAAGCTGACTATCTGGGATTTCTTCCTCAGAGCGGGACTGGATGATAATTATAAGCACGGGGTGTTCCGTGGAACGGTTGACTTGCGTGAGTTCAGCGGCAACCGGATGAAGCAGGGAATGGTGAAGCTGGAACTGCTGGACAAGAATGGCAAGAAGGTGTGGGCGCAGAGCAGACGTTTCGACCGGGAGAAACAGGAGGAAACGCTTTCATTCTCCGGAACGGTCAGTCGGGTAAACCAATGGAATGCCGAGCACCCTTATCTGTATGACTGTGTGCTGACACTGGCCGATGTGTCGGGAAAACCGCAGTCGGTCACAGCCTGCAAGGTGGGTTTCCGCCGGATTGAAATCAAGAACTCGAAACTGCTGGTGAACGGGGTACCGGTGTATATCAAGGGCGTGAACCGTCACGAGCATAACGACAGCCTGGGGCATGTGCAGAGTCGGGACATCATGATGACCGACCTGAAACTGATGAAGCAACTGAACATGAATGCGGTGCGTACGTGCCACTATCCCAACCATCCGCTGTTCTATAAGTTGTGCGACAAATATGGATTCTATGTGGTGGATGAGGCGAACATTGAGACTCACGGAATGGGTTCCGTGCCTTACTTCAAGGATACGATTCCACATCCGGCTTACCGTCCGGAATGGTATGCGGCACATGTAGACCGCATTACGCGCCTGGTAGAGAGAGACAAGAACCATGCGTGCGTCATCGGCTGGTCATTGGGTAATGAGTGCGGCAACGGAAAAGTGTTCCACGATGAGTACAAGCGCCTGAAGGCGTACGACCCCGACCGCTTCGTGCAGTTTGAGCAGGCATGGGAAGACTGGAATACGGACGTGGTATGTCCCATGTATCCCAGCTTTGGCCGGATGAAGGAATACCGCAATTCCGGCAAGACGCGTCCCTACATCATGTGTGAGTATGCGCATGCGCAGGGAAACAGCAACGGAAATATCAAAGACCTGTGGGAGGTGATTTACGACAGCCCGAACATGCAGGGGGGATTTATCTGGGACTTCATGGACCAGGGATTCAAGACGCAGACAGAGGATGGCCGTACATACTGGACCTATAACGGAAAGATGGGCAGTCGCCGCTGGCTGGAGGATAAGAAAACGGAACTGAACACGGGTACGGACGGATTGATTTCGGCCAACGGAGTGCTTAAACCGCAGGCTTACGAGGTGAAGAAGGTGTATCAGTATATCCATTTCAAGGCAGAAGATTTGTCGGATGGAAAGATTTCGGTGCGCAACTTGTATGACTTTACCGACCTTTCTGCGTATGATTTCCGCTGGCAACTCGTCAAGAACGGGGTACCGGCCGACTCCGGACGTTTTGAGGTGCGCCTGAAACCGCATGCCTCCAAAGAGGTGAAGCTGTCGCTTCCGGAGATTCCTGAGGATGGAAATGAGCATTATCTGAACTTATATGCCTATACGCGTGAGGCTACGGAATTGATTCCGGCAGGCTTTGAGGTGGCTCGTGAACAGTTGAAGATTGGAACGGGGGATTTCTTTGCCGTGCAGCCGAAAGCAGAGGGACAGCTGACTGCCGAAGTGAAGGGGAATGTGCTGTCGTTCCAGTCAGGCCGGGTATCGGGTAAGATTGACCTGAAGAAAGGAGTGCTTTTCCAGTATGCGCTGGATGGCAAGTCTCCGCTGTCGCAGTATCCGGAACCGGCGTTCTGGCGTGTGCCGACCGACAATGACTTCGGCAACAAGATGCCGCTGCTTTGCGGTGTATGGCGTACGGCGCATGTAAACCGTTCGGTACGCAAGGTGTCAGTGGGCGAGCAGGATGCCAATGGAATCCGGGTAACGGTAGACTGGATGCTGGAGGATGTGCTGGTGCCCTATACGATGGAATACCAGATTTGTCCCGACGGTTCGGTGGTCGTGACAGGAAGCATCGACCTGACGGGACGGAAGCTTCCGGAACTTCCTCGTTTCGGTATGCGAATGGAACTGAAGAAGGACTATGAACGGCTGGTGTACTACGGTCGCGGACCGGAAGAAAACTATACCGACCGTTGCAGCTCTACCTTCGTAGGGCGTTATGAAGATACGGTCAGCAATCAGTTCTATCCGTACATCCGTCCGCAGGAAACGGGTAACAAGACCGATGTGCGCTGGGTTTCACTGCTCGATGCCCAGGGATTCGGACTGAAGGTGACGGGCTTGCAGCCGCTGGCGTTTACTGCCCTGCACTTTACGCCGGAAGACCTTGATCCGGGACTGACCCGCAAGCTGCAGCATACAGTGGACGTGATTCCGCAAAAGAATGTGTGTCTGCATGTCGACCTGAAACAGCGCGGACTGGGAGGCGATAACAGCTGGGGCATGTATCCGCACAATGAATACCGCCTGCTGGACAAGAAGTACAGCTATAGCTATAAACTTCAGTTGGTAGACGGAGAATAAAGGCAATACAAATGCTGAGAATATAATATTAAGGTGAAGACCGGAAACAGAATCTATAAAAGGAGGCTGCTTTCCGGTCTTTTTTGTTTCTTACCTAAAAAATGCATTCTTTTTTTAGGTAAATCATTTTCTTCATACGTAACTATTTACAAAAGCGTAAATTTGGATATGAAAATAAAGAACTTGATTTTCCTTGCCGGAATGGCGGGCTTATGTGCTTGCGTGAAGGGGACTCATACACAGAAAGCGTATGACTTTGCTCCTTTGGACTCCATCATTTCCGCCTGGATGGACAAAGGATATTATCCGGGCGGGGCAGTCTGTGTGATGAAAGACGATTCCGTTCTTTTCCGGAAAGACTATGGCGGTTTTACGGACAGCACGCAGGTGTATGTGGCTTCGGCCGGCAAGTGGGTAGCAGCGGCAGTGGTGGCAGCCGTGGTCGATACGACGGCTTTGGACTGGGATGACCCGGTAGAGAAATGGCTGCCTGAGTTTCGGGGAGATGTAAAGGGGAGCATTCCGTTGCGAAGGTTGCTTTCGCATACGTCGGGCATCCGGCCGTATCTTCCTGAACCCCGGGTTGACAATTACAATCACCTGGATTCGGCTGTGGCGGAGATTCTGCCGCTGGATACGGTCTTTACACCGGGCACACACTTTGAGTACGGCGGACTGGCGATGCAGGTGGCCGGACGAATGGCAGAAGTGGCAGCCGGAAAAGAGTTTGAGACCTTGTTCCAGCAGTTGATTGCGGCTCCGTTGGGTATGCGGCATTCACACTTTACCCCAGTCAACACCGACGGAGGACATGCACCGATGCTGGGTGGCGGACTCTGCACGACGCTGGCTGACTACATGCGTTTCCTGAAAATGATTTCACACGAGGGAGTATATGAGGGCAAACGTATCTTGAAGGCGGAAACGGTGCGTGAGATGCAGGCCGACCAGGTAGGAAGCGCACGGGTGATGCCCGGAGAATATGTGGAACGGGCTCTTGGAAAACATCACACGGGAATTTACGGGTTAGGAGAGTGGCGTGAATTACTGGATGAACAGACCGGAGAGGCGTATCAGATTAGTTCTCCCGGGTGGGCGGGGGCTTATCCCTGGATAAACAAACGCGAGGGAGTGTGCGGCTTTTTTATCGCCCATGTGCAGGGAGGCTCCAGCAAGGAAGATGGCTTTTCGTCATTTTACGGCAGTCCGGTCCTGTCGCGTACGGTATCAGAAATTGTAGGAACGAATAATAAATGAAAGAAAGATGAAAAGAGGAGTGTGTATATTATGTATGGTAATGGCCTGGCTGCAGACGGTTTGTGCCGGAGAGTGGCAGTGGGTGGTTACATTGAAAGGTTTTGTATCGGACGAAACGAAAAAGGAACCGGAAGCCTTCTTGTGGGTTCCGGCACATTGCGAGCGCTTGTCGGCCGTAATGTGGAGCCAGCAGAACATGACGGAGGAAACATTGTTTGAGATGCCGTCTTTCCGTGACTCGCTGGCTGAGATGGGAGTGGGACTGATTTGGATTGCTCCCGGAATAGACCAGCAGTGGGATGTGCGCAAAGGTACACAGAAGGTGTTTGACCAGATGATGAACGACCTGGCGGAAGTGAGCGGATACACGGAGTTGCGTGAGGTACCTCTCATTCCTTTCGGACATTCGGCCATGGCCACTTTCCCGTGGAACTTTGCCGCCTGGAATCCAGAACGTACACTGGCGGTGGTGTCTTTCCATGGGGATGCGCCGCGCACCAATCTGTGCGGTTACGGACGTGAAAACCTGGAGTGGGGACGGACGCGGAACATTGACGGCATTCCCGGCCTGATGATTGAAGGCGAGTATGAATGGTGGGAAGCCCGGGTAAATCCGGCATTGGCTTTTCGGATGATGTATCCGGAGAGCTGCATCTCATTCCTTTGTGATACGGGCAGGGGACATTTCGATGTGTCAGAGCAGACAGCCCGTTACATTTCCCGTTTTATCCGGAAAGCACTGGAGCAACGTTTGCCTGCCGATGGCGGGAAAACGCTGAAGAGAGTGGACCCGGCTGCAGGCTGGCTGGTACAGCGCTGGTCGCCCGACGAACGTACAAGGCGGGCTACTCCTGCACCGGTAGCGCGCTACAAGGGAGATGTGCACGATGCCTTCTGGTATTTTGACCGGGAGATGGCAGAGCTTACCGAGCAGCGCTATAAGGAACATAAACTGAAAAAGATGCAGTATTTAGGCATTTGCCAGCAGGGCAAGCGGGTGGATTATAATCCGAAACTGCATGCAGGGGTGTTGCTGAAATTCTTGCCCGAAGAAGATGGGCTGACGTTTCATCTGAATGCCTGCTTTACGGATTCGCTCCGTCAGGAAATGACGGATGAACATGCGGCGGGAAAGATTCGTCTGGAACGCATTTGTGGACCGGTGGAGCAGGTGGATGATACCACGTTTACGGTTCGTTTTTACCGGATGGGGATGTACAATTCGCGCCGCACGTCGGACATCTGGCTGCTGGCCAGTCATCCGGGCGACAAGCACTACAAAGGAGCCGTGCAGCAGGTGAATCTGCGCATCCCTTACCGGCTGACGGAAGGGAAACGCCAGCACATTCTTTTCCCGGGACTGGAAGACGTGAAGACAGGAAGTGCACCGTTGCCTTTGAAAGCGGTATCCGACTGTGGTTTACCCGTATATTACTACGTGAAGGAAGGTCCGGCTCGTATCACGGCGAACAATACGCTGGAGTTTACTCCGATTCCGCCACGGAGCCGTTTTCCGGTTAAAGTGACGGTCGTGGCCTGGCAGTATGGATTGAAGGGAAAGGTACAGACGGCCGAACCGGTGGAGCGCAGCTTCTATATCTATAAATAATACCGTTTTGTAAACCGACATATAAATAGCCCTGACATACTTTCCGTGTGGTGAAGCATGTCAGGGCTATTGGTTTGTAAAGACTTTCAGTCCTTTTTATTTTTTCAGCATCTGGAACAGCTTGTCCAGCTTCGGCGACATGATAATCTCTGTGCGGCGGTTCTTGGCGCGACCTTCGGCTGTTTCATTATCGGCCACCGGCATGTATTCTCCGCGTCCGCTGGGTTGTATCTGCAACGGATTGACCTTGTATTTTTCAATCAGGATACGTGCTACGGAAGTAGCGCGGATGACGCTCAGGTCCCAGTTATCCTTGAACTGTGCGGTATGAATCGGCTTGTTGTCCGTATGTCCTTCGATGCATACATCAATTTCGGTCTGCTTGTTCAGCACTTCAGCTAATTTTCCCAAAGCCTCTTCTCCACGTTTATCCAGTTTGGCACTTCCGGACTGAAACAACAGCTTGTCGGACATGGCCACATAGACCTTGCCGTTCTGCTCGCGTACGGTCAGCTCGTCACTGCTGAAGCCGAGCAAGGCATCTTTCACACTGTTGAGCAGGCTCTGTACCGTGGCATTCTGCTGGTCAATCATGCCTTGCAGTTCCTGAATGGTCTTTTCACGTTCATCCAGTTCTTTCAGCTTTTCGCCGAGCAGGGCGTTCAGCTTCTCCTGTTCGTTCATGTTGCTTGACAATAGCTGCTGATAATGGCGGATGGAGTTCCCCTGCCGGTTGGTATCTTGCTGCAGGCGGTCAATTTGTCCGCGCATCTTGTCCATTTCATTGTGGCATTCGTTCAGTTGTCCTTGCAGCTTGTCTCCTCTGGACAATGCTTCTATCCGTCCGTTTTCTGCAAGGAGGAATTTTTTCTTGGTGACGCACGAAGTACTGCTCATTATCAGTGCCCCACCCAGTATGATTAAACCTATTTTCTTCATAATCTGCAAATTTTTTTGCAAAGATACGGTAGTTTGCGTGAATCGTATGGGGATAAGGTAATTTTTTGTCTTTTTATACATGAAAAACGTTTACAGGGTATGTGGACTTTTTCAGGAAATCAACTTGGGCCATTTCTTAAAAATATAGTTAAATTTACCTCGACACGTACGTGACGAGGTCTTGACACGTTCGTGCTGATGTCTCGACACGTACGTGCGGAGAGATTGACACATTCGTGTCGAGGTATTTTTGTAAGTTCGTTTGCAGTTTGGGGATTAAGGGGTTGGGAAAGTGTGGAGGTATGTTTAGATGGTAAGGTCTGGAGGCTACGAATATTTTAAATTTAACATTGGCTTTTCTTATGCTTAATCATTAAATTTGTAATTATTGCATGCTAATCAATCTTTTAGAGAATATGGATAGAGATAGCTTCATATTATAAGGTAAATTTAAGGTAACTGATGAATAAAAGAAAAGAAGAATAAAGAACATGGCAAAGCAGTTACAGATTTACTGAAACAGGAAGAAGAAAGCATGACAGAGTTGTTGAATCGGTTTAGGAAATTGGGTTATGGAATTGAATGATAAAATAGTAATTTATCGTACCGCTGATGGACAAACATCCATTGACGTTAAATTAGAAGACGAGACTGTATGGCTTTCAGCTAACCAGATGGCCAATCTATTTGATAGGGATGAAAAGACTATAAGAAAACATATCAATAATGTCTTTTCCGAAGGTGAACTGGAAAAAGAGAACAACACGCATTTTTTGCGTGTTGATGGAGTGAAACAACCTGTTGCCTTTTATTCTTTGGATGTCATCATTTCCGTGGGTTATCGTGTAAAAAGCCAACGAGGTATTCAGTTTCGTATATGGGCCAATAAGGTGCTGAAAGAATATCTGGTGAAAGGCTATGTCGTCAATAAGGTTTTGACCGAACAGCGTTATACTGAATTGAAGCAATTGGTAACGGTCTTGGGCCGTACAGTCAAGACACAGGAAGCACTGACTTCGGAAGATGCGCTCAATCTGGTGGAAGTGGTTTCCGATTACGCTTATGCTCTCGATACGTTAGACAGATACGATTATCAGCAGCTGGCGGTAGAGCAGACCACTAACGACGTAAAGTTTCATGCTACCTACGAGGGAGCCATGCAGGCCATAGAAGAACTGAAGGAGAAATTCGGTGGAAGCCAGTGGTTTGCCCATGAGAAGGATGATTCCTTTAAAAGTTCCATCGGGCAAATATACCAGACTTTTGGCGGGCAAGATCTTTACCCTTCTGTGGAGGAAAAAGCGGCTATGCTGCTTTATCTCGTCACGAAAAATCATTCGTTTAGTGATGGCAACAAACGTATTGCTGCCACCCTTTTTCTGTGGTTTATGGCCGGTAACGGTATTCTCTACAATCCGGATGGGAGTAAGCGCATTGCCGATAACACCCTTGTGGCTCTTACGCTGATGATAGCTGAGAGCCGTACCGAGGAAAAAGATATCATGGTGAAAGTAGTGGTAAACCTGATTAATAAGAATAACTACGAATGAGGGTAATTATAGGTGGCTGGGTGATTAATAATGAATAAAACAGAAAGCTGCCTGTATCCATCTTATTCAATTTTACCGTAACTTTGCCGCGCATTTTGAAGAAGGTAAAAAAGATGGATCACAGTGTGACTAAAAAACGTGCCCAAAGCAATGAGATAGATATGCTGAACGGGCCGTTGTTCAAGAAAATTTTGCTGTTTGCCCTTCCGCTGGCAGCCAGCAGTTTATTACAAGAGCTTTTTAATTCGGTGGACGTGGCAGTAGTGGGCCACTTCGTAGGAAGCAGGGCCCTGGCAGCCGTGGGAAGTAATGCGCCGGTCATCGGGTTATTGATAAACCTGTTTATGGGTGTTTCCATGGGAGCCTGTGCCATTATCTCGAACCACATCGGGCAGCAGGACGACAGGAGCATACGCAATGCCATCAGTACGGTGCAGTTGGTGGCGCTTCTCAGCGGATTCTTTTTGCTGGTATTGGGGCAGGTAGCTGCCCGGCCGATTCTGACATGGATGGGTACTCCGCCGGATGTATTGGATGAGGCGGTGACTTACCTGCGTATTTATTTCCTGGGGATGCCTTTTATCATGGCATTTAATTTCGGTGCCGCTATTTTGCGAAGCATGGGCGATACACGACGTCCGCTGTATATTCTGGTCATGGCTGGTGTGGTCAATACCTTGCTGAACCTGCTGTTCGTGATAGGCTTCGGCATGGGAGTGGCAGGAGTGGCTATAGCTACGGGTATAGCCAATGCGGTCAGTGCCACTTTAATCATTCGTTTGCTGCGTAAGGAGAAAGAACCTTTCCGGTTGCATTTCGACAAGATGAAGATTCACGGGGTGGAGTTGAGCCGTATGCTGCGCATCGGAGTGCCGGCAGGAGTGCAGGGCATGATTTTCTCCATTTCGAATGTGGTGGTGCAGTCGTCTATCAACAGCTACGGAGCCGATGCGATTGCCGGTTCGTCGGCTGCGCTCAACTTTGAGTATTATTGCTATTTCATTATTCAGGGATTCAACGGGGCTGCCATCAGCTTCATTGCCCAGAACTATGGGGCCGGAAGAATGGACCGGGTGCATCGGGTGTTCTGGATTTGCATGGGTTCAAGTCTGGCTTTCTGTGCAGCCTTCAACTGGCTCTTTGCCTGGCAGGATGATTTCTTCCTGGGCTTCTTTTCGGATGTGCCGATGGTGCATCATTTCGGGGCTATCCGCATGCACATTGTGCTGGCCTGTCAGTTTATTGCCAGCAGTTATGAGATTGCCGGTTCGTCGTTGCGCGGCATGGGAAAATCGCTGACTCCGGCCGTGCTCACGGTGTTTGGAACCTGCCTGTTGCGTATTGTCTGGGTGTATGGGGTATCACCGGTGTGGAGAGGATACGATGTGCTGATGATGGTGTATCCGGTGTCGTGGGTGGTTACCGGATTGCTGGTGCTTACGGCTTACTGGTTGTTTATCCGGAAAAAGAGATTGGCTTTGAACTAAAAAGAAAGAGGTTGTCTCAAATTTTGAGACAACCTCTTTGCTATACTAAAGGATGAGTGTGTTTCTTATTCCCACTCGATGGTGGCTGGTGGTTTTGACGAGATATCATAGCAAACGCGGTTCACGCCTTTTACTTTGTTGATAATGTCGTTCGAAACCTTGGCCATGAATTCGTAGGGCAGGTGAGCCCAGTCGGCTGTCATGGCGTCGGTACTTGTTACCGCACGCAGTGCTACGGCACGTTCGTAGGTACGTTCGTCGCCCATAACTCCTACGCTCTGTACCGGCAACAGGATTACGCCGGCCTGCCATACCTGATGGTACAAGGAGGTTTCGTTGCCGTTTTCATCTTTTACCTTCCAGTCGCGCAAGCCCTGGATAAAGATGTCGTCAGCATCCTGCAGGATACGTACTTTTTCACGAGTGATGTCGCCCAAGATACGTACAGCCAAGCCCGGACCCGGGAACGGATGACGGGTAATCAGGTGTTCTGGCATACCCAGTTCGCGACCTACACGGCGTACTTCATCTTTGAACAACAGACGCAAAGGTTCGCAAAGTTTCAGGTTCATCTTTTCCGGCAGACCACCTACGTTATGGTGACTCTTGATAACGGTACCGGTGATAGACAATGACTCGATGCAGTCAGGATAGATAGTACCCTGTGCCAGCCATTTCACATCCTGAATCTTATGTGCTTCTTCATCGAATACGTCGATAAATCCTTTACCGATAATCTTACGTTTGCGTTCGGGTTCGGTTACACCTGCCAGTTCTGAGAAGAACTTTTCGCTGGCGTCTACGCCAATCACGTTCAGACCAAGGCATTCATAGTCGTGCAATACGTTCTTGAATTCGTTCTTGCGAAGCATTCCGTGGTCTACGAAGATACAGGTCAGGTTCTTTCCGATGGCTTTGTTCAGCAATACGGCTGCTACTGATGAGTCAACGCCACCGCTCAGTCCTAACACTACCTTGTCGTCGCCAAGCTGTTGCTTCAGTTCGGCTACTGTGGTTTCAATGAAAGAAGCGGCACTCCAGTCCTGCTTTCCGCCACAGATGTCTACTACGAAGTTCTTCAGCAGCAAAGTTCCGTCTTCGCTGTGGAACACTTCCGGATGGAACTGTACGCCCCAGAGCTTTTCGTTCTTTGCCTGGTAAGCGGCGATGGCTACTTTGTCGGTAGAAGCGATGATTTCAAAGTTGTCGGGGATGGCAGTGATGGTGTCACCGTGGCTCATCCATACCTGAGAATGTTCGCGGATGCCTTTCAGCAGCGGGTTCTGGTGGTCGAAAGTAGCCAGGTGTGCACGTCCGTATTCGCGGGTGTTGGCCGGCTCTACCTTTCCTCCGTTGGTGTACGACATGAACTGTGCACCATAGCAGATACCCAGGATAGGATATTTTCCGCGGATGTTGGTTAAATCAACTTTGAAAGCCTTCTCATCATACACTGAGAAAGGACTTCCCGACAAGATTACGCCGATAACCGACGGGTCATCGTGTGGAAACTTGTTGTAAGGAACAATTTCGCAATACATGTTCAGCTCGCGCACACGGCGGCCGATAAGCTGCGTGGTTTGTGAACCGAAGTCAAGAATAATAATTTTTTCCTGCATATTGTGTGTGATGTAAAATGTAATTTATGCGTGCAAAGGTACGCATATTTTTCCTAAATCCGATGTGGCCTTTGATTTTATTTGAGGCCGAAACCTGTCATTTGGAGCTTTGAAAGCCTTATGGTATGCTTTTTTTAAGTTTTATATGTAAATAAGTAAGGAATAAATTTGTACTTTTGTCGCCGTATGAGCAGAATTTTGGCAATAGATTATGGCAGAAAACGCACCGGAATTGCAGTGACCGATCCGATGCAGATTATAGCGAACGGACTGACTACCGTGCCGACACATGAGCTGATGGATTTTTTACTGAAGTATGTGGCGCAGGAAAAGGTGGAGCGCATCGTGGTGGGGCATCCCAAGCAGATGAACAATGAGGACTCCGAAAACATGAAGTATATCAAACCGTTTGTGGCGCAGCTGAAGAAGAAGTTGCCGGACATGCCGGTGGAACTGGTGGACGAACGGTTTACTTCTGTGCTGGCACATCAGGCGATGCTTGACGGCGGACTGAAGAAGAAGGCACGTCAGGACAAGGCGCTGGTGGACGAAATCAGTGCCACGATTATTCTGCAATCTTATTTGGAATCGAGAAGAATGTAACTTAATAAATTTTTGAATAATATGATTTTACCTATTTATGTATACGGGCAGCCTGTATTGCGTCAGGAGGCTCAAGATATTACGCCAGATTATCCGGGCTTGAAAGAGCTGATTATAAATATGTTTGAAACGATGGACCGTGCCGACGGGGTGGGACTGGCTGCTCCTCAGATCGGGCTTCCTATCCGTGTGGTAGTGGTGAACCTGGACGTGTTGTCGGATGATATGCCGGAGTTCAAGGATTTCAAGCGTGCGTACATCAATCCGCATATTCTGGAAACAGGCGGTGAACTGGTTTCGATGGAAGAAGGCTGTCTGAGCTTGCCGGGTATCCACGAAAGTGTGAAGCGTCCGGACAAGATTCACGTGACTTACCTGGATGAAAACATGCAGCCGCACGATGAGTGGGTGGAGGGCTATCTGGCCCGTGTGATGCAGCATGAATTCGACCACCTGGATGGTACCATGTTTATCGATCATTTGTCGGCTTTGCGCAAACAGATGATTCGTGGCAAGCTGAACGGTATGGTGAATGGTAAAGCTCGTTGCTCTTATAAAGTGAAAACGGTGAAATGAACAAAAGAATCCTATACATATTATATATAGGTATGTTTTTCCCGGTGGTTGCCCTGTCGCAGATTAATACGGACAGGGTTATGACCATCGGGAAAAATGCACTTTATTTTGAGGATTATGTCCTCTCTATCCAGTATTTCAATCAGGTAATCGGGGCGAAACCGTATCTGGCTGAACCGTATTTTTACCGTGGACTGGCCAAGATGAACCTGGATGATTATCAGGGGGCGGAGGCCGACTGTTCGCAGGCGCTGGAACGCAATCCTTTTGTGGTGAATGCGTATCAGATTCGCGGTATCTCACGTATCCGCCAGCAGAATTATCAGGGGGCTATTCAGGATTACCGCAAGGCCTTGAAGATGGATCCGGAGAATATCAGTCTGTGGCATAACCTGGCTTTGTGCCGGATGCACGAGGAGGAATATGCGCAGGCACGTGCGGATTTGGATACGCTGATTCGTATCTCTCCGCGTTATACGGATGCGTACCTGATGCGTACGGAGGTGTCGCTGAAGCAGAAGGATACGCTGCAGGCTATGAACGATGCGGACAAGGCCATCGAGATGGACCGCTATAATCCGGATACATGGTCGTCGCGGGGTATGCTGTTCTTGCAACGCGGAAAATATAAGGATGCAGAAACGGACTTGACGGAGGCGATTCGTCTGTCGGTGCGTAATGCGGGCGTGTATATCAACCGTGCGTTGGCAAGATACCATCAGAATAACCTGAGAGGGGCGATGTCGGATTATGACCTGGCATTGGATGTGGACCGGAATAATTTTATCGGACACTATAACCGTGGTTTGCTGCGTGCACAGGTGGGGGATGACAACCGCGCGATTGAGGATTTCGACTTTGTGCTCAAGATGGAGCCGGACAACCTGATGGCCCGTTTCAACCGGGGCTTGCTGCGCGACCGTACGGGTGATTATCCTGGGGCTATCGAGGACTATTCGGCGGTGCTGGAAGAATATCCCAATTTCTTGGCCGGGTACCAGTATCGTGCGCAGGCCAGAAGAAAGGTGGGCGACCTGAAAGGGGCGGATGCCGACGAATTTAAGGTGCTGAAAGCGCAGATTGAAGCGCAGAACGGTACGAAGAAGCAGACGGCTTCGAACGACAAGACGCGTAAGAAATCGGATAAGAACGTGGAAAACTACCGCAAGATTGTGGTGGCCGACAATGATTCGGAAGACGACCGTTACAAGACGGATTACCGTGGAAGGGTGCAGGACAAGAATGTGACGATTTTGCCACAGCCGATGTTTGCCCTGAATTACTACGAGCGTCCGGAAGAGGTGAAGCGTCAGGTCAATTATTATAAGGGTATCGACGATTTGAATGCACGCAGGGTGCTTCCGCATCGCCTGCTGATTACGAACAACGAGGCTTCGTTGTCGGAAGAGCAGGTGAAGCAGCATTTCGCTTCTATTGATGAACAGACGGCTGCCATTGTGAAGGAGTCTGGTAATGTGCTGCATTATTATGCCCGGGCACTTGACTTCTATCTGGTGCAGGACTTTGACAATGCGTTGAAGGATTTGGATGAGGCTATCCGCTGTGACTCTACGTTCTTCCCGGCTTATTTCAGTCGTGCGCTGATTTATTACAAGCAGTTGGAATACCGTAAGCGCGACCGGAAGTTTGAAGTGGAAACGGTAGAGGAACAGAACCTGCAGGTGCGTTCGTATGACTATAATAAGGTGCGCGAAGATTTGGACCGTGTGATTGAACTGGCTCCTGACTTTGTGTATGCATATTATAACCGGGGTAATATCCTGGCGGTGATGAAAGACTATCGGGCTGCACTGGTAGATTACAACAAGGCCATTGAACTGGATCCCCGTTTTGCGGATGCCTATTACAATCGCGGATTGACGAATATCTTTCTTGGGAACAATCGCCAGGGTATTCAGGATTTGAGTAAGGCGGGTGAACTGGGAATATTCTCGGCCTACAATATTATCAAACGATTTACGACAATAGAGGAGAAATAATTGGATGCAATATTTTTCTTTAACTAAAAAGTTTATATTTTTGCGTCTCAATAATAGATTAATACAAAAAGACTATGGTTAAGATAACTTTTCCTGACGGCTCCGTTCGCGAGTATAACGAAGGAGTTACTGGTCTGCAGATTGCAGAAAGCATCAGTTCCCGTTTGGCACAGGATGTATTGGCTTGTGGGGTGAACGGTGAAACTGTGGATTTGAATCGTCCTATCAACGAAGATGCAAACTTCGTTCTTTATAAATGGGAAGACGAACAAGGAAAGCATGCCTTCTGGCATACAAGTGCACACTTGCTGGCTGAGGCATTGCAGGAATTGTATCCGGGCATTCAGTTCGGTATCGGTCCGGCTATCGAAAACGGATTCTATTATGACGTAGATCCGGGTGAGGCTGTGATTAAGGAAGGTGACCTGCCTGCCATTGAAAAGAAAATGGCTGAACTGGCTGCCAAGAAGGAAGAGCTGGTTCGCCAGAGTATTTCAAAGGAAGATGCCTTGAAAATGTTCGGTGACAGAGGTGAGACTTACAAGTGTGAGCTGATTTCTGAATTGGAAGATGGTCACATCAGTACATATACTCAGGGTGCGTTTACCGACCTTTGCCGTGGTCCGCACTTGTTGTCTACTGCTCCTATTAAGGCTATCAAGCTGCTGTCAGTAGCTGGTGCTTACTGGAGAGGTCAGGAAGACCGCAAGCAGATGACACGTATCTATGGTATCACTTTCCCGAAAAAGAAGATGCTGGATGAATATCTGGTAATGCTGGAAGAAGCCAAGAAACGTGACCACCGTAAGATTGGTAAGGAAATGGATTTGTTCATGTTCTCGGATACAGTCGGTAAGGGACTTCCGATGTGGTTGCCGAAAGGCACTGCTTTGCGTATCCGTCTGCAGGACTTCCTCCGTCGTATCCAGGCACGTTATGACTATCAGGAAGTAATGTGTCCGCCTATCGGTAACAAACTGTTGTATGTGACTTCAGGTCACTACGCAAAATATGGTAAAGACGCATTCCAGCCTATCCATACTCCGGAAGAAGGCGAAGAATACTTCTTGAAACCGATGAACTGTCCGCATCACTGTATGATTTACAAGAACTCTCCGCGTTCTTATCGTGACCTGCCATTGCGTATCGCTGAATTCGGTACGGTATGTCGTTACGAACAGAGTGGTGAGTTGCACGGATTGACTCGTGTACGTAGCTTTACACAGGATGATGCGCACATCTTCTGCCGTCCTGACCAGGTGAAAGATGAGTTCCTCCGCGTGATGGACATCATCTCTATCGTGTTCACTTCTATGGGTCTGGAAAACTTTGAAGCACAGATTTCTTTGCGTGACAAGGAAAACCGTGAAAAATACATCGGTAGCGATGAAAACTGGGAAAAGGCAGAACAGGCTATCGTGGAAGCTTGTGAAGAAAAGGGTTTGAAGGCGAAAGTGGAATACGGTGAAGCTGCATTCTACGGTCCGAAACTGGACTTCATGGTGAAGGATGCTATCGGTCGTCGCTGGCAGCTGGGTACCATTCAGGTGGACTACAACTTGCCGGAACGCTTCCAGTTGGAATACATGGGCTCAGATAACCAGAAACATCGTCCGGTAATGATTCACCGTGCTCCGTTTGGTTCAATGGAACGTTTCGTGGCTGTGCTGATTGAACACACTGCTGGTAAGTTCCCGTTGTGGCTGACTCCGGATCAGGTGGCTATCCTGCCTATCTCTGAGAAATTCAATGACTATGCCGATAAGGTACGCATGGAATTGAAAAAGTATGACGTACGTGCATTGGTGGATGACCGTAACGAAAAGATTGGCCGTAAGATTCGCGACAACGAAATGAAACGCATCCCTTACATGCTGATTGTGGGCGAAAAAGAAGCCGAAAATGGTGAAGTTGCCGTACGTAAGCAGGGTGAAGGAGACAAAGGAACCATGAAAATCGAAGAATTTGCAAAAAATATTGCAGAAGAAGTTCATAATATGATAAATAAATGGTAAATTTGCAGCCGTTTGCTGACAGAATCAAAATTCTGCGGCAAACGGACTTTAAAATAAATAATTTATAAATTCAAAAAACAAACAGGAAGACACTATTTTTAATGAAAAATGACACGTTAAAAGGGCAACACCGAATCAACGAACAGATTCGCGCCAAAGAAGTACGTATTGTGGGAGATGATATTGAATCGGCGGTATATCCGATTGCGCAGGCTTTGAAACTTGCGGAAGAACACGAAGCCGACTTGGTCGAAATTTCACCTAACGCAGTTCCTCCAGTTTGTCGAATTATAGATTATTCTAAATTCCTCTATCAGCTGAAAAAACGCGCAAAGGAACAGAAAGCTAAACAGGTGAAGGTAAACGTGAAGGAAATCCGTTTTGGACCTCAGACTGACGAACACGATTACAACTTCAAACTGAAACATGCCATCGGTTTCTTGCAGGATGGAGATAAGGTAAAAGCATACGTGTTCTTTAAAGGACGTTCCATTTTGTTCAAGGAACAGGGAGAAGTGCTCTTGCTCCGTTTTGCTAACGACTTGGAAGACTATGCAAAGGTAGAGCAGATGCCGTTGCTCGAAGGAAAGAGAATGACTATATCATTGTCTCCGAAAAAGCCGGGAGCTCCGAAAAAGGCTGCAAAACTAGAACCTGCGAAGGTGGTTGAAACCAAAGAATAAAGAAAAGAAAGTGCGTAACGCGCCGGTATAGTGCGTTACCATGTGAATAATAATAATTAAAATTTTAACAAGATGCCAAAGATCAAGACTAACTCCGGTGCTAAAAAAAGATTCGCTCTTACCGGAACAGGTAAAATCAAAAGAAAGCACGCTTTTCACAGTCACATTTTGACTAAGAAGACTAAAAAGCAGAAAAGAAACCTTTGCCACATGGGCTTAGTTGACAATGCTAACTTAGCTCAGGTAAAAGAACTTCTTTGCATGAAGTAATCTTAACAAAAGCGTAAAAACGTATCATTTTAAATTATTAACCGAATGCATTAGCCTCAAGTCCGATTGAGAATATATCGGCGCTATCATTCAAAAAAGAATTAAAACTATGCCAAGATCAGTAAATCACGTTGCTTCTAGAGCAAGAAGAAAGAAAATTTTAGGTTTGACCAGAGGTTATTTTGGTGCAAGAAAGAACGTTTGGACCGTTGCTAAGAATACTTGGGAAAAAGGTCTGACTTATGCATACCGTGACCGTAAGAACAAAAAACGTAACTTCCGCGCATTGTGGATCCAGCGTATCAACGCAGCTGCTCGTCTGGAAGGTATGTCTTACTCTAAGTTGATGGGTGCATTGCACAAAGCAGGTATTGAAATCAACCGTAAGGTGTTGGCTGACTTAGCTATGAACCACCCTGAAGCATTCAAGGCTGTGGTTGCTAAAGCTAAAGCTGCTTAATCTCACCGGAGACGGAGACAATGTATAAAGGATGCCCCTAAAATGGCATCCTTTTTTTGTGCATTATTTTTGTATATTCAAATATTTGTCGTATATTTGTCATAGAAAAATTGAAGCCGTACTTGCAGAATCGGGAAACTCATCAAATCTAAAGAAATACCGAGACAAGCTTCTACTTCCAATGGCGGGCCACGCCTTCGGGTAGCATTTATGCCGGTGGATTACAAAGGAGGGGAGCACTCAAAACCTGTCATTCGGAGTTTCGTCACGCCTCGGGTACGGCTTCTCCTTTTTCATAAAAGCGAAGAATCTTGGGTTTAGCGAGTCAAGGTTCTTCGTTTTTTTATGAGTTTACTTTTGGAACGTTGTTTACTTAGATAATATAAGAACTATGAGGAAGCACATTTTAATGTCGTTGTGTGCCGGCTCTCTTTTGTTGGGGGCTTGTGCTGGAAAAGGTGAGCAGAAAATGAGTGTGTCACAAGAACCGGATACTTTGTTGATGCTGGTGGGCAGTTATGCAAGTGCAGATCAAGAAGGGATAAAGACGTATCGCTTCAATCAGGAGACGGGAGAGGCTGTGCTGGCCAGTACGTTGTCTGGGATTGAGAATCCGTCGTTTTTAGTGCCGACGGAAGACGGTACGCATGTGTATGCCGTGGGAGAGACGGAAAAAGGGTTTACGGCTAATGCGTTGGCATTGGATACGTTGACTGCGGGGCTGACGTTGCTGAACAGCCAGTCTACGGGTGGAGCTTCACCGTGTTATATTACGGTGAGTCCGGATGGCAAGTTTGTGTTGACCGCCAATTACATGGGAGCGAATATTACGGTTTTCCCTCGTCTGGCGGATGGAAAGTTAGGAGAGGGGCATGTCATTTCCTTCCAGGGAAAAGGAGCCGATAAGGAACGGCAGGAGCAGCCTCATTTGCACTGTGTGTATTTCACTCCCGACGGAAAGTTGCTTTTGGCAAACGATTTAGGTTTAGACCGTATTCACGCTTTTCCGGTAAAACAAACTTCAGGAACGAAAGGAACGGATTTATTGGATGAAGCGGCTGCTTTTGATATTGAGCTGGCTCCAGGTTCAGGTCCGCGTCATACGTGTTTTGACAAGCAGGGAAAACATGCGTATCTGTTGACGGAATTGTCTGGCGAGGTAGTGGTGTGGACGTACGATGGAAAGACCCTGACACAGCAGCAAGTCATCAAGGCAGACACGGTGGGTGCGAAAGGTAGTGCAGATATTCATCTGTCGCCCGATGGAAAATTCCTGTATGCTTCCAATCGTCTGCAGGCAGATGGCGTAGCTATTTTCAAGGTTTCTCCTTCCGATGGTACACTGACCAAGGTGGGCTATCAGTTGACGGGCATTCATCCGCGTAATTTCACGATTACACCGAACGGCAAGTTTCTGCTGGTAGCTTGCCGGGATACCAATGAGATTCAGGTGTTTGCGCGTGATGCAGAAACCGGTCTTTTGCAGGATACTGGCAAGACTATCCATACCGATAAACCGGTTTGTCTGCAATGGGTTATGAAATAAGTAATTAAACCATATACTTATACGGCGGGGAAAGAGAGGCGGAAACGGCTTCCTTTCCCCGCTGTGCTTTGTACGCTGATTTGTCCCCCGTGCAGGCTGATAATCTGTTTACAGAGGGTAAGGCCGATACCGGAACCGTTATTCTTAGTGGTGAAGAAAGGCACGAAGATACGTTCCGTCACTTCCGGCAGCATACCTTCTCCGTTATCGCTGATTTCGAAAATGAGTTCCTGGGCATGAGTTTCTACCTGGATGCGAATGTCCGGATGGGAGCGATGGGCACATGCTTCACGGGCATTCTTCAGCAGGTTTATAAATAGCTGCTCCATCTGTGTGCGGTCAGCATACCAGGTGAGCTGGGAAGACGGGCATTTATACTGCACTTCCAGTTCCGGGTAAAGTCGTTGCAGGTCGGAAAGAAACTGTTCCAGTGGGATTTCCGTCTTCATCGGGGCCGAGATACGGGTCAGTTTCCGGTAATTTTCTACAAACTCCAGCAAGCCTTTTCCCCGGCGGTAGATGACCTGTAGCCCTTGCTGTATGTAGGTATGCGTACGTGCATCATCAGGATGCTCCTGGCTTCGTTCATTCAATGTATCTGCCAGAGAGATAATTGGGGTGATGGAATTCATGATTTCATGCGTCAGTACCCGTATCAGCTTTTGCCAAGCTTCCATTTCTTTGTACTCCAATGCGCCGTGGATGTTTTTCAAGCTAATCAGCCGGCAGGTTCGTCCTTGCAGCTGGATGTGAGTGACCGACAGGGAGAGGTCGAAAGTGGCGTTTCCTTTTTGCAGGTGAGCCACCTGCTGGTTTTCCTGAATGGCCGTGCTGATTTCTTCGGGCAGATGGGCGCAGTGTCCCAATAGTTCGCGGGCTGCCTTGTTCATCCATTCCATCCGGTTGCTTCGGTCGGTGACGAGGACGGCCGTATCTACCTTGTTCAGCAGCATTTCATAGTATTGGTGCTTTACCTCCTCATCTACTATACGGGTGCGCAGGTTCTTCAGAGCCTGTGAAAGGTCCTCTGCTAACTTCTGCATCTGCGGGTCGGCAAAAGGTGCGCAAACCCGCTGTCCCAGGTCATCCTGTTTCATGCATTCCACGAGCCGGTACATGGTTTCAGTCTGCCGGATTTGTATGCGGTATAGGCTGTAACAGATGCCAATGAGCAACAGTCCGCAGATGATGGTACAGAACCACAGTCCATGCAGCATGGCTAAAACACCTGCGGCAATCAGACCCGTCAGTCCCAAGATGTGCAGTATCAGGTAGTATCCATACGTTTTCATAAGCCCCATTTTTCCAGTTTCCGATAAAGTGCAAAACGTGTAATTCCTAATAGTTCGGCAGCCTTGCTCATGTTTCCTGCGCTCACTTTCAAGGCCCGTTCGATGGCATTCTTTTCCAGTTTCTCTAAGTTGAGTTCCTCCGTCAGTGCAGGTTGGTGAGCGGCAGCATTCCCTTGTGGAAACAAGAAGTCATCCGGTTTCAGGAGGCCGTTTTCGCTCAGGATGACGGCACGCTCTACGGTGTGCTGCAACTCACGCACATTGCCCGGCCATTCGTATTTCAGCAGTTTGTTTTTGGCTTCACGCGTCAATCCCTTGATTTCCTTGCGGTATTTCCGGTTGTACTGATTCAGAAAATGTGTGGCTAACAGCAGAATATCTTCTCCACGTTCCCGTAAAGGAGGGATGTGAAGTTCCACGGTATTGATGCGGTACAATAAATCCTGACGGAATTTTCCTTCTGCCACCAACTGATGTAGGTTGGCATTGGTGGCACAAATCAGCCGGACATCGATGTGTATCGTATTGACTGCCCCCAGTCGGGTGATACACTGCTTTTCGATGGCCGTCAGCAACTTGGCCTGCATGGGCAGGGACAAGTTACCGATTTCATCCAGAAACAGCGTACCCCCTGAAGCCGTTTCCATTCTTCCCGGCTTGGCTTTTCGGGCATCCGTGAAAGCACCTTTTTCGTACCCGAAGAGCTCACTTTCGAACAACTGCTCCGGAATACTTCCCAAGTCGATGGGAATAAAGACCTGTCCCCGGCGGGGAGAGAAGAAGCGCAGCATGCGTGCGGCCAGATCTTTTCCGGTACCGTTTTCTCCCAGTATGAGCAAGTTGGCATCCGTATCGGAAAGCTTGTAGATGGTTTCTTTTACCTTCTGCATGGCGGGGGAGTTGCCAATCAGTTCCGGAATGCGGTCGTCTCCCTTCAGGGCCTGTACCTCATTCTGCAACCGTCCTACTTCCTGGCGTGAACGGCTGAGTTTGACGGCAGCCGACAATGTAGCCAACAGCTTTTCCTTCTCCCATGGTTTGGAGATAAAATCAGTAGCCCCGGCTTTAATGGCCTGCACCGCTTTTCCCGTATCCGCGTAGGCCGTCATGAATACCACTACCGCTTGCGGGTCGATACGGAGGATCTGCTTCAGGTAGTCAAACCCTTCCTGCCCGCTGATGGCATCCCGCTGGAAATTCATGTCGAGCAGAATCACATCGGGATGGAAGGTAGTCATGAAATGTTCAATTCGTGTAGGCTGTGTAGTCACTCGAATCTGCTCCATATAGGGCTCTAATAGCAGGTTCAAGGCGAAGAGCACGTCTTCGTTATCGTCAATGATGAGTATTTTTCCTTTTTCTTCCATACAATATCAAGGTGTCTTTCGCAAAGATAATGCTTTTTTGCATGTGCTGTATGTGCATTTTCGCACGCTTTTTGTGCGGATGCGCACACGAAGTGAATTTGCTCGATTTTTCTATCTTCTACATAATCAGTGCGTTATCCGAATGGCACAGTTTTTGGATATAAAAAAGCAGATAACTATGCGTATGAAGATGGGAAACAAGATACTGTGGCTTATGAGTTGCCTGCTTTTTTGCGGGCAAGTTGTGTGGGGAGAGAAGCTGACACTGCAAGAGGCTATTCAGTTGGCGCAGGCCAGCTCTCCAGAGGCAGAAGCTGCCCGGCATACCTACCGGGCAGCTTACTGGAGTTACCGTTCGTTTCGGGCAGACTACCTGCCTGAGGTAAGTTTGTCTGCATCGCCTTATCTGAACCGGCAGATTAATAAGGTAACCCAGCCCGACGGTACGGAACTGTTTCTCCGACAGAACCAGCTGGCTACCGACTTGACGCTTTCCGTTAGCCAGAACGTCTGGTTCACGGGAGGTAACTTGTTCATGCAGACGGCTGCCCAGCGTATGGATGAACTGGGCGAGAAAAGCACGGCTTATAACACCCAGCCTTTCACGGTAGGTTACCGTCAGTCGCTCTTTGGTTATAACTCCTTGAAGTGGAACCGCCGCATTGAGCCCGTCCGTTTTCAGGAGGCTAAGAAAACATATAGTGAGACGCTGGAGCTGATTGCTTCGAAAACATGCGAGTTGTTTTTTGCACTGGCATCTGCCCAGTCCGATTTGGAGATTGCCCGAGCCAACTATGCTTCCGCCGATACCTTGTATCGCTATGCCCGCGGACGGTATCGCATCGGCAGCATTACGGAGAACGAGATGTTGCAACTGGAAGTGAACAAGCTGACCGAAGAAACTAACCTGATGAAAGCCCGTATCAGTGTGGAAGACGCGATGCTTACCTTCCGTTCTTTCTTAGGTATCCGGGAGGAAGAAGAGATAGAGGTGGTTCCGCATGACAGTGTACCGGATTTTGAAGTGCCTTTGGACAAAGCGCTGGAACAGGCGCATTTTCACAGTCCGGAAATCGAGACCTACCGGCGGATGCAGTTGGAGAGTCGCAGCCAGTTGGCCTCCGCTCGTGCCAGTCGGGGACTAAAGGCAGATTTGTACCTTCAGTTCGGACTTTCGCAGACCGCTGCCCGTCTTCGGGATTCCTATCGTGACCCGCTCGACCAGCAATACGTGAGCCTGTCCGTAGTGATTCCGATACTGGACTGGGGGAGAGGCAAGGGAAAAGTGCGTGTGGCCAAATCGAACATCGAGCTGGTCAATACCCAGGTGGAACAGGGCATGAATGATTTTGAACTGAACGTGCGGCAGATGGTACGGCAGTTTAATCTTCAGGCACGGCAGGTGGAAGTAGCCTCCCGTACCGACGAAACAGCCCGCCGACGGTATGAAGTGGCACTCCGCCTTTACCTGATGGGCAAATCCTCGGTGCTCGATTTGAATGCGGCCACTACGGAGAAAGATACCTCCCGGCGCAATTATATCGAGGCTCTGAAAACCTACTGGATGCTGTATTACGGACTCCGCAGCCTGACGCAATATGATTTTTACCGGAACTGTCCGCTGACTGAAACTTTACCTGAAATATAACACAAACCGATTATGGATATACAATTGAAAAAGAAACCCTGGTACGTTCGCTATCGCCTTTATCTGGCGGGCGGCGTACTCTTGCTGGCCGGACTGATTTATGTGATTATACTGGCTTCCGGCCCCCAGCGTTTACGCATTGATGCGGACTCTGTGCAACTGGCCGAGGTGAAGCAGGCCCCTTTCCGTGAATACGTGGACGTGGAAGGAGTGGTGCATCCCATTCTGACTTTGATGGTCAATGCCCGCGAGTCGGGTAATGTAGCCCGCATCGTAGCCGAGGAGGGAAGCCTTTTACAGCAGGGAGATACCATCTTGCTGCTGACCAATCCGGACCTGTTGCGCGAGATAGACGACCAGCGGGATGAATGGGAGAAGCAACGCATCTCTTATCAGGAGAAGGCTCTTGAGATGGAACAGAAAAGTCTGACTCTGAAACAACAGACATTGGAGGCTGCCTACGAGTTGAACAAGATACGGAAAAGCTTTGCACTGGAGCAGGAAGAATACCGTATGGGCATCCGCAGCAAGGCGCAGCTGGAAGTGTCGGAAGATGAGTACCGCTATAAAACGGCTTCTACTCAGCTGAAGATGCAGAGCCTGCAGAGCGATTCGGCCATGACGGTCATTCGCAGAGAACTGTTGCGAAACGACCGGGAACGGGAACAGAAGAAGCTGGAGCGTTCTTTGCTGCGGATGGAAGAGCTGGTGGTACGTGCACCGACCGATGGGCAGCTCAGTTTTGTGAAGGTCACATTAGGCCAGCAGGTGGCAGCCGGAGAGAATCTGGCGGAAGTAAAGGTCATGTCGCAGTTCAAGGTGCATGCTTCTCTGAGCGAATACTACGTAGACCGGGTGACAGTAGGTCTGCCGGCATCCGTGACTTATCAGGGAAAACGCTATGCTTTGAAAGTCAGCAAGGTGGTGCCGGAGGTGAAAGACCGCACCTTTGATGTGGACTTAGTCTTTACGGGAGAAATGCCTGAAAACGTCCGTCTGGGAAAAAGCTTCCGGGTACAGATTGAGTTAGGGCAACCGGAACAAGCCTTGGTAATTCCGCGCGGTAATTTCTATTCGCAGACCGGCGGGCAGTGGATTTACAAACTCAATGCCGACAAGACCCGGGCGAGAAGGGTTCCGGTGGTAATCGGGCGTCAGAACCCCTTGCAATACGAAATAACCGAAGGTTTGCAGCCCGGCGATTGGGTGATTACCACAGGATATAATAACTTTGGCGACGCGGAAGAGCTGGTGTTTAAGTGAATGAACCAGATGCTTTCACCTGCTTCCAGTACTTCCCCGAAAGTACCGGAGTACTGCCTAAGAAGTACTGTAGTACTTTCAGGGAAGTACTGGAGTACTGCAAAGAAAGTACTGGGAACGCTTAAAGTGAAGAATTACAGAAAGTTGGGAAATTAATAGTGAATATTGGAAACAGTGACTCTCCGGAGTATCCTATAGTCGAATATAATTATTGATTTATGAAAGGGAAAATAAAACACATAACTATTGCTTTGGGAATCTGTCTTTTATTGGCAATGATTGTACTGGGGCTTAAAAACCGTAATACTATATATACCTGGTTTTTGGGCGATGTTCAGAATCTTTATATGCAGGCAGATAGTTTGTACAGACAGAAAAGATACGAGGATGCCGCGACTCTGTATTCAAAACTGGCAAAAATAGACACAGCAAAACGTTGCCAGTTTATTTTGGGCGATATATATTATCAGGGTAAGACAGGGGTAAGGAATTACAAAAAGGCCATGAAGTTATTCCTGGAATCGGCAGATAACGGCAATGCGGATTCTCAGAACAATCTGGGCTATATGTATGCGTATGGCATAGGAACAGACATCGACTATTCTAAAGCTAAAAAATATCTCAGTCTGGCTGCTTTGCAAGGACACTCTCAAGCGCAAGTGGGATTGGGTAGTCTTTACAGGCATGGCTGGGGAGTTACCAAGAGCTATTCGGAAGCATTCAAGCTATATAAAAAGGCTGCGGCACATGATAATACTGATGCTATGAATAATTTAGGATATATGTACACATTCGGTTACGGAACTTCAACCAGCGCGGGCGATGCTATATACTGGTTTGAAAAATCTGCTTCAAGAGACAATGTTTTCGCCTTGTTTAATCTGGCTGTGTTTCATATTGAAGGACATGGATACCCCAAAGATTTATCGAAAGGAGCTGAACTTCTTTCAAGAGCGGCTGAACTGAATTCTCCCGCAGCGCAGTTTAATCTGGGATTGATGTACTATTTCGGAAAAGGTGTTGAGAAGGATTATGCCAAGGCAAAACATTTGTTCCAACAGGCGTCCGCCCAAGGACATAACCATGCGTTGGAATTTCTCATGAAGGTGGAGAATAAGGAGAAGGTTTCTGAAACCGATTCAATTTATGATTGGAAATTGAAGGCGATATAATGTGGGTATTAAAAATACCTGATTTTATAATTGTTGACACGAATGAGTGAAAAGATATGATTGCACATTACCTGAAAATAGCCTGGCGTAACTTGCTGAAATACCGTATGCAGAGTGTGGTCAGTATTTTAGGACTGGCCGTGGGCTTGGCATGTTTTGCCCTTTCTGCCTTCTGGATACATTATGAGATGACGTACGATACGTTTCATCGTGATGCAGACCGTTTGTATCTGGTTGGAGTGAATGACGATAGTTTCGGCGGGTCTTCCGCGAGCTTCACGCCTTATGCCTTGGGACGTTACCTAAAGGAACATTATTCGGAAATTGAAGATTACTGTTTGTTTGAGGCAGAAACTTTTTTTGTGCTGAAAGACAACCGGATGCTGGAGTTGCCCATGCTTCTGCCCGATACTACTGCTTTGCGTATGCTGGACATCCGTGCTTTGGAGGGGGATGAAAGTTTTCTTCGTGCCGGTACCACAGATAACCGTATTGCTATTACGGAGAAGGCCGCAAAACAGCTGTTTGGCACTACGGATGTGATTGGCCAGACCGTGACCAATGCCAACTGGAACAAGGAATATACCATTGGTGCTGTGGTGAGCGACTGGGGAGTGCACACCAATTTCCCGTACGCCTTCCTGGGTAACGGAAGCGGACGGACAGGCTGGGACGATTACACCTACCGGACACTTGTCAAAGTGAAGCCAGGTACGGATGTCTCCCGATTACTGGAGAAGATGAATGCCCACTTCCCCGAAGAACTGACCAAAAGCAGGTATCAGGAGAACACGGGACTGACACGTTTCTACCTGGAGCCGCTGACGGGTCTTAGTGCCACGGAAGGTTTCATCCTTAAAAACAACCAGACGGTGCAGTTCCGTTATATCACCTGGTTTGCTGCTGTAGGTGGACTTATTATCGTTTGTGCTTTTATCAATTACCTGACAATCTACATCGACCGTTTCCGTACGCGCAGAAGAGAAATGGTGTTGCGGCAGGTTTGTGGGGCAGGACTGCGTTCGTTGGTTACTTTGCTTTGTACTGATTTTCTGCTGACAGTCCTGGCGGCCTTGGTCGTAGGGATGGTATTGGTAGAGTTGCTGATGCCGATTTTCCTCCGATATTCTCTGATTCAGGATGCCGACTTTTCGAACTACCGTTCAATCTTGTTCTACATTCTGTCGGTATCGGTAGTCATGATGGCTATCGTAGTGCTGTGGGTATGGCTGTTTCAAAAGCGGTCATTGCATGGAAATATGCATACGGGCAATGCGCTTTCGGGTATCGCTTGGCGGAAGGGAAGTGTCATTCTTCAGCTGACAGTCTGTATGGCTTTCATCTTCTGTACGGTGGCTATGCAGCTGCAACTGCACCATTTGCGGAATGTGGATACAGGCATGGACTATCGCGGACGGGCAGCCGTCAGCATTTGGATGAATGTGGACATGAACGTATGGGCCGAGAAAATCAAGGCCTTGCCGATGGTGACGGAAGTGATACGTCCGGCCTATTGGCCGCTGCTGGGCGAAGGGGCTTATTCGTCGTACCTGATAGATGGATATACAGGCATGGAAGGCCGGCTGGAGCAACCCCTGACCTTCGACGAAGTGCTGGCGGGTGAAGAGTTCTTCCGCTTTTACGACATGCAGCTGCTGTCTGGTGAATGGGTATCGGCCAAGTCGGAATACTGTCAGGTGAACATCATGGAGAGCACAGCCCGTCGTATGGGCTGGAATCCCGAAGAAGCTGTAGGCAAGCAACTGTTCTTCGTCAACCGCGAACAGGAGCCTATGACCGTTATCGGCGTAGTGAAAGACTGTGCCTACAAGTCGCCTACCGCTGAGCTGCCTAACACTGTATTTGTCAACACTGACCAGATGAAGTGGATGCACGCCCGTTGCTTCGTACTCTTCAAATACCGTCCGGGAACGTGGGACGAATGTCGCCGTCGCATTGAAGAGATGCAGCGTGCCGAGCTGCCCGACCGTAAGCTCTTTCTCTATAGTGAAGAAGAACGTTACAACGATTATCTGAAGTCGGAAGATGCTTTGTCGTCATTGCTTGGGTTCTCATCGCTGGTGTGTATCTTCATTTCGATATTCGGTATCTACTCGCTGGTGACACTGGCATGCGAGCGGCGCCGTAAGGAGATAGCTATCCGCAAGGTAAACGGAGCCACGGTGAGGAATATCCTTACGCTGTTTTTCAGAGAATATGCTTTGCTGCTGCTCGTTTCTTCGCTGATTGCCTTCCCAGCTGCCTGGTGGGTGATGAGACGTTGGATAGAGCATTATAACCGTCAGGTGGAAATCGGATTCCTTCCATTTCTGCTGATTTTTGTCGGCGTTGCCCTTTGCGTGGCGGCTTGTATCGGGCATCGCATTTGGAAAACGGCAAATGAGAATCCGGCAGAGGTGATAAAGAGTGAATGATATAAAAGAATGCTATAGAAATAAGAAAAGAAAACAAAACAATATGAACACACTACGCTATGCATTACGTTTCCTGCTTCGTGCACGGACGTACACACTGATTAATCTGTTGGGGCTGGCATTCAGTCTGGCCTGCTGCATCATTTTGCTTCGATACATCCATCGGGAACTGACGGTAGATACCCATTGTGTGGACCGGGAAAATGTGTATGTGTCTCGTTGTCAGATTGGCGAGAACGATGCATTGGTTTCTTCCACATTGAATGGTGATACGCTGGCTGTAGACCCGTCACTGGTCATGCAACGTTCACGGGTCACACTGCTGGATCATGACATGATACGTTACAAGGACAATCGTTTGCAGGTGAATATGATAGTGGCCGATACGACCTTTCTGAAACTGTTCCGTTATCAGCTGTTACAAGGAGAATATTCCCTTTCAAAGCCAGGGATGGCCTTGTTGAGTGAGCACCTGGCACATAAGTTGTTTGGTAAGCAGAATCCCATTGGAGAGACCTTTGTTCTGTCTACCGGGAAATCAGTGACGGTATCCGGAATCTTTGCTACTCCGGAAAACAAGTCTATCTTGCAGGTAGATGCCATTCTTTCTGAAATGCCGGGAGCACTTTGGGAGAGAATGCCCATGGAGTTTGTCCGTTTTGTGCCGGGAGCGGATATTCAGAAATTAAATGAGGCAGGCAAGATCTTGCGTCCTACGCAGGTGGGAGATGGCAGTATGTACACTTTCTCCCTCCTGTCACTGAAGGATGTATATTGGGAGTCACGCTTGTTGTACCGCACTTCTCCTACGATGTGTGTGTCGGGCAACCGGGCTCAGTTGTATGTCTTGTCGGCCATGTGTATCTTTATATTCTTTATCGGCCTGCTTAATTACATTAATTTGTATGCGGTGCTGTTGGGCAAGCGATTACGGATTTATCTGCTTCATCGGGTGTGGGGAGCAGGCTTCCGTCCTCTCTTCATGTTAGTGTACTGGGAGAATCTGGTGCTGTCGGTCTTGTCGTTGTTGCTGGCCTGGACGGTGGTGGAACTTGCCCAACCTTTCGTCAACCGTTTGTTTGACACGGTATTTACCGTAGGGACGTTTGATGTATGGGTATCATTGTCTCTTTTGGTGTGGTTGCCGTTGCTCATATCATTATGCACGGTAGTTCGGTGCTGGAAATCCCCGTTGGGTATGTCGCTGGTTCGTTCGGGGAATGACAGGAAGTCAATACGCTTGCGTCAGGGATTTCTTTTCGTACAATATACGGTAACCATTGTACTGGTTGTCCTTGCCTTGTTCTTCCATCGTCATCTCAACTTGCTGTTGAATACTCCACCGGGATTTCAGGTGGAAAATGTGATTCATGCCAACTTAGTGTATGAGTCGACTGACTATGCCTCTTATACCGATGAATCGATACAGGCCCGGAAGCAGCGTGTTGCTCAGATTGATGAGGCGTTGAGTAAATGTCCAGACATTTCATGTTGGACAGCTGGTTTGTATTCCATTTTGGATTTCGACTATACGGCGGAGTTTCAGAATGCGAAGGGAGAAACCGTTTCATTGAATCAGAATTTTGCTACTCCCGAATTTTTTACCTTGTTCAATTTGAAGCTTGTGGAAGGGAAACTGCCCGTTGAAGAAGACGGGTTTGTGGTGAATCGGGCGGCTTTGCGTGCTTTGGGATACACCTCTTTAGAGGGAGCTACCGTGTTGGATCTCCGTATGAAAGAATTTGTTCCGGATTTGCCGGCCCGTCCCATTGTAGGAGTGATAGAGGATTATTATAGCGGACATATCTCCAAAGGGGTACGTCCCATGCTGTTTATGGTTTCTCCTACTATGCGGGGAGACGTGTATCAGATAGCATGTCAGCCGGGCAAACTTTCTCAGGTGATAGATTATCTGCGGAAGCTGGAAAGGGAAGTATATGGTACGGAAAACTTTCAGTATTCGTTGCTGAAGGACGATGTGCAGAAGTTGTATAAATCCGATCAGCAGGTAGCTACCATTTACTCGGCTTTTGCCTTTATTGCCATTGTCATTTCCTGTCTGGGCCTGTTGGGTATTTCCTTGTTCGACATCCGCCAGCGTTATCGGGAGATTGCCATCCGCAAGGTGAACGGTGCCATGCTGAAAGACTTGTATGTGCTGTTGCTTCGCCGTTACGTGGGGATGCTGTTGCTGGCAGCCGTGGTGGCAGTGCCGCTGGCTTGGCTGGCCATTCATTATTATACCGCCGATTTGGTGGTGAAGGCTCCGGTGACGGTCGGTCTGTTCTTGGCAGCCTTCCTGATAGTGGCAGTGATTTCCGTGGCTACGTTGCTTTGGCAGGTAAACAAGGCTTCCCGCATCAACCCGAGTGAAGTAATGAAAAATGAATAAAGAAAAGCAAGAATGAATCTATGATGATTACGCATTATTTGAAAGTAGCCTTCCGCAATTTGTGGAAATACAAGACACAGCACCTGATTGCGTTGGCTGGAGTGGGAGTGGCCTTGCTGTGTTTCAGCATTTGTTTGTATTTAGTCCGTTATGCTTTTAGCATGAATCATTGTTTTGCAAACTATGAACGGATTGCCGAACTCAATATTCGTGACATGAAAGAAGAGAAGGTGTTGGATTGTACTCCTGCGACGTTGGCCGAGGAACTGCGTCTTCAAAAGCCGGATGGGATTGAGGCGTTGTGTGTGGTGGATTATTCACCGATAGAACGGCCTTTCAACGTGGAGATGCCCGACGGGAAGCAGTTACCTTATTCCTTCGCCGTGGCAGAGACGGATTCTTCCTTTTTCCAAGTATTGACTCCTAAGATTTTGTGCGGTTCGGCTGAAGTGAGCAAGATGATGCCAAATTCATTGGTCGTGAGCGAAAGTATGGCACGCCGGGTATATGGGGATATTCGACAGGCGGTAGGAAAACAGCTGGTACTGATGCGCCGGTTGTACACTTCGCCGGATTCTACTCCACGTACCGGTGGAGCGGTTTATACCATTCAGGCAGTGATTGAGGATATTCCAGAGAACAACAGTATTGCTTTTATGAAGCATCTGGATATGTTTTCCCTCAACGATTCGGAAGGAATCATCCAGAATGATGCCCGTTATGCCATTATCAGTTCCTTTACGTATGCGTTGCTGCGTGAGGGTTTTACTCCGGAGCAACTCAATGAGTGGTTTTATCGTAGTGAACAGACGCATCGGATGCATGATACAAGTTTTGCGGTGGAAGCTCATCTGATGGGAGATAGGGACTGGAATGGGGGACTACTTCGTACGATGGTATGGACTACAATGGTAGCCGGGGTATTGATTTTACTGGTGGCCTTGCTTAATTTCTTTCATCTGCTCGCGGGGTCTTTCCTTACTCGTATGCGTGAATTCAGTATCCGGCGAGTGGCGGGAGCGTCCGGAGGCAGTCTTTTCGTCCAACTGTTTACACAGTCTGCCTTGTTGGTTTTGCTGGCCGGCCTGTTGACCGGTGTCTGCATCGAGGTGATGGCTCCCTGGTTGAGACTGGAAATGGCCGGATTGTATTTGCAGTTTGACGCTTCTCTGTTGATGGTACAGAGCCTTGAGTATCTGGCTGGTTTGTTGGGAGTATGTGCTTGGGTGTGTGGAATAGTCGTGTGGAAGGTACGTCGCATGCAGGTGCATGCAGGGGTGACTGGCGGTGTGCACCGGGGAGGAAAGAGACGACTGCGGAATCTGTTGTTGGGAGTGCAGTTGTTCATCTGTTGGGTTTTTATCTCACTGGCAGCGGCACTTTATCTGCAATCGGATAAAACGGGACGTACCTTGTTCGGGACATTGAGCTTGGAGGAAAAAGAGCAGATTTTGAGCATTCCGATGGATTTTTCCTTTATGAACGCCGTGCAGAAGCAGGATCTGATACATCAGTTTAAAAACTTGTCGGGAGTCGAAGAGGTGCTTCCGGCCGACATCAATTATTTGGGAGGTGTTTCCGGTACGGGTATGTATACGGAGAAAGATAATAAAGGCAGTTATGTGGATGTAAATGTGATGCGTATAACTTCCGGTTTCTTTCGTTTCATGCACATTCCGATGCGGTCGGGACATACGCCGCGTGAATCGTCCGATTTGGTGATAGACGAGGCATTATCTCATCGTCTCGGAACGGACATCATGGGGAAACCGCTTTATAATTTTGACGGAGATGCCTACACGGTTAAAGGAGTGTGCCAGACATTTGTGTCCAGTGTGTATTATGATAGTGAAGGATTTATATTCCTCCTGAGCGGGTTCGATGATTATTGTGGGCATTGCTATATAAAATGTAAGGAAGGACAGGCGGAAACCGTCTTTCAGGAGGTCAGGAAGATACTGAAAAAGACGTTGCCGGAAAGTGTGGAAGTGAAGGTAAGCACGTTCATGGACGACATCCGTGAGTCACAGGCGCTTGAGTTCAAGCTCCGCGGAATTGTATTGTTCTTTTCGGTAGTGGTGCTGGTGATTTCGTTGTTGGGCGTGTATTCAGCCGTGACCATCGACACGGAATATCGGCGGAAGGAGATGGCTATCCGAAAGATCAACGGTGCCGGAATGCGTCAGATAGTCTGGCTGTTTGCCCGGCTTTATGTTACTTTACTGACGGTGACGGCTGTGTTGGGATTTGCGTTGGTTGAATTCTTGTTGAGGCAGTTTAGTACCTTGTATACGGTGTTCTTCCAGCATGGGGTGGCTTTCTATTTTTGCCTCTTCCTGAGTGCCTCCTTGTTCGTCGCCCTTACGGTAGCTTTCCGTATTTGGCAGGTATCCCGGGTGAATCCGGCAGAAGAAATCAAGCGGGAGTGATATAAATGTAGTATAATAACCTAAAATTGAAAATATCCATGAGAAAACAAGTATTAGCCTGTCTGCTCTTAGGTGCATTGGGGGCACAGGCACAGGAGAAATTTGTGGTGGAAGGTCAGTTGAAGAATATTCCCGACGGAACCGTGTTCTATTTGATGAAGCAAGAGGGTAACGTGGGGAGTATGGCAGCTACCGATACGCTGCAGAACGGGACATTCCGTTTTGAACTGACTACCGCCGGAAACGAGCTGGAAGGTTATGGCTTGATGGCACGTGATGATACGAAATTCCCACCCATGTTGCTTGAACTATGGGTAAATCCTGGCAGTCATCTGCTCATGCAAGGAGAGAATCCTTATATTTACTCCTGGAAAGTAGAGAGCGATGTCAAGGAGCAGCAATTCCAGCAGCAGCTGATACAGGCTTCCCATAAGGAATGGGAGGAATTTCAGCGGTTGACCATGCAAGAATTTGCACTGATGAGGTCGGCTGCGCAGGGAGGAAATAAAGAACAGGTCCGTGCGCAAGCAGACAGTCTGCAACAGCTGACAGAGAAGTTGAGTGATCAGATTGCCCAGCATAATATTGCGATTATGAAACAATCGCCGATTAATGCAGCCTGGATGGGTGAATTGCATCGGATGGGGATGTCTGTTAAGTTCCGTAAAGATTATCCGTATAAAAAAGAAGTGCAGCAGTTGTACAATCTGCTGGATGACGCACAGAAAGAAACGTCCATTGGGAAGAGTGTGTATCTGGCCTTGAATCCGCCGACTGTAGTGAAAGTGGGCGAGGAAGCTGCCGATGCGGATATGTACGACTTGGAAGGAAAGGTTCACCGCCTGGCTGAGTTTCGCGGAAAATACATCTTGCTGGACTTCTGGAGTCGGGGATGCGGTCCTTGCATCATGTCGCAACCGGAACTGAAGGAAATCAGTGAAATGTACAAGGACAGCCTGGAGGTGATCAGCCTGAGCATTGAGAACCGGAAGGGATGGGAAGAGGCTTCTAAATCGCATGCCATGACCTGGAATAATTGGAACGATTTGGAAGAGAACAACGGACTGTATGCTCGTTATGGTGTCAGAGGAATTCCCCATTTTGTATTGATTTCTCCGGAAGGAAAGGTGGTTGACAGCTGGAGTGGATATGCAAAAGGTTGGCTGAAACTGAAAATTAAAGGCTCGATGGCTCCCAAACAGCCGATGCGTATCGAATGGAAAGACGGTCACAAACTGGTGCATCATCCGCGGAAGAAAACAGAAAAAATGGAGGTGCTGACCATCTGTCAGGTGGAGTTGACCGACTCGGCTACGGTACTTCGCGTGCATGCACGGTATATTCCAAATTATTGGATTCGGTTGGACAAAGCGACTTTTTTGATGTCGGACAAGGGGGTGAACTATCCGCTTCTGCGCAGTGAAGGTTTCGCGATAGGCGAGCAGGTGTTTATGCCTGATAGCGGAGAAATGGATTTCACGCTCTATTTTGCTCCGCTGCCGAAAGATACCCGCTGGTTTGACTTTTCGGAAGGCGAGCACGTGGAAGGGGGATACTATATCGAAGGCATCCGTCTGACAGAATAAGAAATGAACTAAAAAACGATGTGTTATGATACTGAATGTAGTATTGAAAATGATTTTGCGAAGCTGGTGGCGTAACAAGGTGTTTTTCCTTGTTTCGGTAGCCAGTCTGGCATTGGGATTGGCTTGCACCAATTTGCTGATGACATACTTCGTGCACGAGCATGGGTTGGAAGGACGTAATCCGGACCGTGACCGCATGTTTTTTCTGCGGCAGGATGACCCGATGACGGAGGGGAAACGAGTGGCCTTTGCCGGCGCAGAGATTCCTCCGCAGCTGAAGCAAAGCTATGCCGAGGTAGAGAACTTTCTTCGGTTAGGGAAACTGGATTTGCTTTACTGCAAGGTGAACGAGCAGAAGGTGGAAGGTGATTTTAAGATGTTGTCGGCCGATACAACCCTGACGAACTTTTTTGATTACCGTACGGAAGAAGGTAGTTTGAGTCAGGTACTCTGTCAACCAGGGAAGGTCGCATTAAGTGAAGCTTGTGCCCGTCGTCTGTTCGGAGGGAAACAAGCGGTAGGGAAGCAGGTGGAGGCACATTTCCGCTTTGGAGAGGTCCGTCCGTACGAAGTGGCAGCAGTGCTTAAGAAGCGCGAACAATCGCTTCTGCAGTTTGACATGTTGATAGCACACGACCCTGATTTCTTCTGGGGTGGACTTACACTGCTGAAGCTGACTCCGGGTACGGATGCGGGTCACCTGGCCGATAAGCTGAATGAGGACAAGGTACCTACACTGATGCCCGGTCAGACAAAATATTACCTGGATCCGCTGGACGCCATTTGTTTCACTACTCCTGATGATTCTTCTCAGCAGACGCTCGATTTCGTTAGTCAGACACCCGTGCAGACTCTCTATATCAGTCTGCTGGCAGCCGTGCTGATACTGATCATTGCTTGCTGCAACTATACTAACATGAGTTTGAGCCGCTTGCTGCAACAGCTGCGTATGATTCATGTGGAAAAATTGATGGGGGCTACCTTGCGCAATATCCGTCTGCAACTTTTCGGGGATGCTTTTCTGACGGTGGTGCTGGCATTCGGCTTGTCCATTCTGCTGGTCAATGACTGTCTGTCACTGTTTAATGACCTGTTGGGTTCGCGGTTGACCATGACGTTCTTCTTCAGTAGTCAGATGTTGCCGTGGTTGCTGTTATTCATTCTGTTGATGTCGGTAATACCGGCGTGGTACATCAGCTGTCGCCTGTCACGCTTGTCGTTCACGGAGTACCGTACCCTTTACAGTGGCCGACGCAAACAGCGTTTTGTAGCGGTATTGGTAACGGTGCAGTTCGTGATTTCCATCGGATTGTTATTGGCTACGCTGACAGCACGCAACCAGATGGAACTGACCCGCCAGCGGGCTTCGCGTTACGAGGGCTGCATTGAGATAGGGGATGCCTTTGGTACTCCGTTGGCTCCCTTCAAGGCGGAACTGGAGAAACGGGTGAAAGGGATTGAATCCATGACACTTTCCAAGGCTTCGGTGCTTAATGCCTGGATACGTCAGTTGAACGTGCTGCGTCCCAGTGGGAAGGAAGTACGTACCAATCTGCTGACATTGGAAGGCGACTCCACCTTGTTGCGCACCTTGCGCATTGAACAGTTGAGTGGAGAATCTCCTTCCCGTCTGTTGGATCGTCAGGCATCTCCGGTACTGGTGAACGAGAGTTTTGTCCGCTTGTTAGTGCCTGCGGGTACGGAGGTCGTGGGGCATGCCTTGCGCGAGTTCGATACGGAAACGAAAGACAGTCTGGCTGTAATCGCAGGTGTGGTGCGCGACTTTTCCGTCAATTCGCTGGAAGAAGCGGTAACACCTCTTGTCATCACATTGTTGTCGGCAAGTGACTTGCAGAAAGGATTTTATTTGCAACTGCGTCTTCGTCCTGAAAACCGTGAAGAGACCTTGCGGCAGATAGAAGCCGTATGGAATGAAATGAACCCCAACCAACCTTTCGGTTATGCAGATATGCACCGGGATTTTATGGCACGTAACGGGAAAGTGCTTTCTTTGTCACATATTCTGACTTTCTATGCCGTGATTGGGTTGTTGCTGACAGGTTTCGGATTGTTTGGTATCGCCTGGTATGCCACCCGTCAGCGGATACGCGAAATTAGTATCCGCAAGGTGCATGGAGCAACACGGGGACAGATTATCTGGCTGCTTAACAAACCGTTCTGTATCTATGCTGTAGTGGCGTATGTAATGGCCATGCCTGTCGGCTGGTGGTTCATGCTGCATTGGCTGGAGCAGTTTGCGTACCGTGCCCCGCTTTCGGCCGGTATCTTTGTATGGCCGTTGTTGGTGGTGTGGGGCATCTCGGCGGTCATTGTCTGCCTGCAGGGTTGGATATTGAGTCGGGTAAATCCGGTAGAATGTATAAAACAAGAGTAATATCATTAAAATAAAATTTTGAAGTATGATTAAGACAGAAAATTTACAGAAAGTATTCCGCACAGATGAAGTGGAAACTTGGGCATTGAATAATGTAAGTATCGAAGTGAAGGAAGGAGAGTTCGTGGCTATCATGGGTCCTTCAGGTTGTGGAAAATCTACCTTGCTGAATATCTTGGGATTGCTGGACAATCCCACGGGAGGCAAGTATTTCTTGAACGGAACAGAAGTGGGTGGCTATACTGAATCGCAACGTACTTCCTTGCGTAAGGGAGTGATTGGTTTCGTATTCCAGAGCTTCAACCTGATTGACGAGTTGAACGTATTTGAGAACATCGAACTGCCCTTGCTGTATTTGGGTGTACCTTCGGCAGAACGTAAGCGGAAAGTGGAGGCTGCCATGGAGCGGATGGGGATTACACACCGTGCCAAGCACTTCCCGCAGCAGCTGTCGGGCGGACAACAGCAACGTGTGGCTATTGCCCGTGCTGTAGTATCAGGACCGAAGCTGATTCTGGCCGATGAGCCTACCGGTAACCTGGACTCCAAGAACGGACGGGAAGTGATGGAATTACTTACCGAGCTGCATAAGGAAGGCACCACCATTGTGATGGTGACTCACTCGCAGCATGATGCCGGTTTTGCCGACCGCGTCATTAATCTCTTCGACGGACAGGTAGTGACGGAAGTGAACCTTTAAAATAGGGTTTAGGCTTGTTTTTTTAACTGGCCGGGCGACACTCCGCAGTAGCGTTTGAAAAACTTGCTGAAAGAAGCTTGGTCAGAGAAACAGAGCTTTTCGGCCACGTCCTGCACGCTGTTGGCCGGATTGAGCAGACAGACTTTCGCTTCTTCTATCAGGCTTTCGCTGATGAGCTGGTTGGCTGTCTTGCCATAGAGTTTCTTTAACTTGGCCGATAACGCATCGGGGGATACGTAGAGTTGGTCGGCATACCATTTTACGGTGTGATGATAACGGCAATTGGTATGCATCAGATATAGAAAACGAGGGAGGGTATCTTTCCAGCGGAAAGAGTGCTCGAACTCGTTTTCTTGTTTATACATGCGGAGGATAATATTCCACACTTCCAGGATGAGGGAACGAAGCGTGTTTTCCAGCATTTCAAGCAGGAAATGATTCTCTTTTTGCTGAAGGGTGTGGCGTAGCATGTCCACATGTGATTGTATCCGGAGAAGATCCTGTTTCTCCAATGGAATAAACGGCTCCAATACGTGTCTGTATACATAGGCTGCCACTTTGGAACGGATGCATTCGGCTGCCTGCAAAAAAATCTCCCTTCGGGTAATGAGCAGACATCCTTCGAAATCACGGTTTGTTTTCAGGTCGCTCCATTGGTGGGGTTCGATAAACTCGATGTAGGAAGGGGCAGGAATGACGGTCCGCTTGTCGTTGGTCTGGATGCTGATTTCGCCTTTTAATACGAGCAAAGACACCGTATGCTGTGTGTCGATACTTCCTTTCTGGAATTGATTTTCTCCCCGTACGGTGAAGATGCCCATTTGTTCATTGTACACCATATCTCGCTCCGTTCCGTCTGCTTGCAGCGTCGGAACCAGCCATTTTGTAAACGCATATTCTTTCATCTTGTATCTCGTTGTTGTATTTGCGCATCTAAAATACAGACATAAATCGTAGCCTGAAAACCTTTTTGTATGTTTTAGAAATCATAAACTGAATAAATGCTAAAGCACGGATTCAGACAAATGTTCTTAGGAATGGAACAAGTAAGTAGTCTTTCCCGCCTTCTAAATTTGCATCGGCTATTACAACAGAAAGAGTCAAATCAACTAAAAAAAGAGAATAAGATGAAAAAAGCTTTTGTATCAGTTGGTGCATGTTTTTGTGCGTTGTTGGGGATGCTGACAGCCTGCACGCAGCCTGCACCTACCTCACAGGAAAGTGGGTACAAGACCATGACCGTGAAAAAAGAAAATCGCCTTCTCACTAACAGCTATTCGGCTGTAGTAAAGGGAAGACAGAGTGTGGAAATTCGTCCGCAGGTGAGCGGTACGATTACCGAGATTTGTGTGAAAGAAGGAGCCAAGGTACACAAGGGACAGGTGTTGTTCGTGATTGACCAGGTTCCGTATAAAGCAGCTTTGCAGACGGCATTGGCGAATGTGAAAAGTGCGGAAGCTGCCGTGGCTACGGCCCGCCTGACGTTCGACAGCAAGGAAGAGCTCTTCAAGGAGCGTGTGGTTTCGGATTTCGACCGTCAGACGGCACAGAATTCTTTGTTGGAGGCTGAGGCTAGTCTGGCACAAGCGAAGGCCAATGAAACCAATGCCCGCAACGACCTTTCCTATACGGTAGTCCGGAGTCCGGTGGATGGAGTGGCAGGTATGTCTTCCTATCGTGTGGGGGCATTGGTCAATTCTTCCATTACTACGCCTTTACTTACTGTCTCGGACGATGAGGAAGTCTATGTATATTTTTCCATGACCGAAAATCAGATGCTGTCACTGCTCCGTCAGTATGGTAGTGTGGACAAGTCACTGGCCGGTATACCCAAAGTATCCTTGCAGTTGAGTGACGGAGTGAAATATGCACACGAAGGGGTGATAGATGCCATCAGCGGCACCATTGATACCGGAACAGGGGCTGTCAGCCTGCGTGCCGTGTTCCCGAATCCGGAAGGAATGTTGCGAAACGGAAGTACGGCTACGCTCGTATTGCCCTATACCAAGGAGAACGCGCTGGTTGTTCCACAGGAAGCTACTTTTGAGATTCAGGACAAGGTGTATGTGTATAAGGTGAATGAGAGTGGAAAGGCCGAGTCGGCACAGGTTACTGTTTTCCCGCTGAACAACGGGCAGGAATACATTGTAGAGAGTGGCTTGCAGGAAGGGGAAGTAATTGTGGCCGAGGGTGCCGGATTGATTCAGGAGAATACCCAGATTCTTTCGTTACATACTGAAAAATAGGAGGGGACGTTATGAAACTGAAGACTTTTATCGACAGGCCCATCCTGTCGTGTGCCATTTCTGTGCTCATCCTGATATTGGGAGTAATCGGTTTGAGCAATCTTCCCATGGAGCAGTATCCTGATATCGCACCTCCTACCATTATGGTGTCTACCACCTATACGGGTGCCAATGCGGAAACAGTACTGAAGAGTGTCATCGCTCCGTTGGAAGAAGCCATTAACGGTGTGGAAAACATGACGTATATGACCTCTACCGCCACCAATACGGGTTCAGCGTCTATTACCGTGTATTTTGCACAGGGAACGGACCCGGACATGGCGACTGTCAACACGAAGAACCGTGTGTCGGAGGCGGAAGGACTGTTGCCCGCAGAAGTGACCAAGGTGGGTGTGACCGTAGAAAAACGGCAGAACAGTATGGTCAAGATTATATCGTTGTACAGTCCCGACGATAGCTACGACCAGAATTTTATCAATAACTATTTTAAAATTAATGTAGAACCTCGTCTGTCCCGTATCTCGGGAGTGGGCAATGTGAATGTCATGGGTGGGGATTATGCCATGCGTATCTGGATGAATCCTCAGAAGATGGCCCAGTATCAGCTGGTACCTGCCGATGTGATTGCCTTGCTGGATGACCAGAACGTGGAGGCGGCGACAGGTACACTGGGCGAGGATTCTGAAAATACATTTCAGTACACGTTGAAGTACCGGGGTAGATATGAGACTGCGGAAGAATTCGGCAACATGGTGCTCAAGTCTCTCCCTACGGGCGAAGTGCTCCGCCTGAAGGATGTGGCCGATGTGGAATTAGGTTCGCAGAGCTATGCCTATAACAGTGAAATTGTGGGTCACCCCGGTGCGACGTGTATGATTTCGCAGACGGCCGGATCGAATGCCAACGAGATTGTGAAGGAAGTGGACAAGCTGATGGAGGAAATCTCAAAAGACTTGCCGAAGGGGCTTGTAATGGCCGACCTGATGAGTACGAAGGACTTCCTGGATGCCTCGGTACACGAGGTGGTGAAAACCCTGATTGAGGCTATTATTTTGGTGGTGCTGGTGGTTTATTTCTTCTTGCAGAGCGTGCGTTCCACCATCATTCCTTCGGTTTCCATTATCGTGTCGCTGGTGGGTACGTTTGCCTTCTTGTATGTGGCCGGATTCAGTCTGAACCTGCTGACCCTTTTTGCACTGGTGCTGGTAATCGGTACGGTGGTGGATGATGCCATTGTGGTGGTGGAGGCCGTGCAGGCCAAGTTTGACGAAGGCTACCGTTCACCTTATAAAGCTACGGTGGCTGCCATGGATGGTATTTCTGCAGCCATTGTGACCACCTCACTGGTATTTATGGCCGTGTTTATCCCGACCTCGTTCATGGGAGGAACCAGTGGAGTGTTCTATACCCAGTTTGGTTTGACCATGGCGGTGGCAGTGGGCATTTCCGCAATCAATGCCTTGACCCTCAGTCCGGCTTTGTGTGCCCTCATTATGACTCCTCACATGGATAAGTCGACCGGTGGTAAGTTGAGTTTTTCTTCCCGTTTTCACCATGCATTTGAGGCTTCTTTCAATAGGCTGGTGTTGAAGTATAAGAATGGGGTGTCGTTCTTCCTCCGTCGTAAATGGATGGCCTGGGTTTCTTTGGCGGCAGTCTGTGCCTTGCTGGTATTTTTTATGCGGACCACTAAGACCGGACTGGTGCCGGATGAGGATATGGGAACCATATTCGTGAATGTCACGACCCCTCCGGGAAGCAGTTTGGCCCAGACGCGTAAGACGATGGAAATGATAGACGAGCGTATCCGTGAGATTCCTCAGATAAAGATTTATTCCAATGTGACAGGTTACAGCATGATGGGCGGACAGGCCGCCTCGGGAGGTATGCTGATTATCAAATTGAAACACTGGGATGAACGTCAGGAGGCACAGGATCACATCAATGCCATCATTGCGGCGATTTACAGCATACAGCCGACATTAAATCAGCCAAGCTCTTTGCCTTTGCGCAGCCTACCATCATGGGATACGGAATGGGTAGCGGTTTCGAAATGTACGTGCAAGACCGTGCCGGAGGCAGTGTGGAGAATTTGCAGAAATATACGCAGGACTTCATTGCAGCCTTGAACCGGCGTCCGGAAATTTCGATGGCTTACACTACTTTCGATACCAAGTTCCCGCAGTATATGGTCGAGGTAGATGCGGTGAAATGTCAACGGGCAGGGGTGACCACGTCTGATGTGCTGAGCGTACTTTCCGGTTATATCGGCGGTAATTACTCGTCCAACTTGAACCGTTTTTCCAAACTGTACCGTGTGATGATTCAGGCCCGGAAGGATTACCGTCTGGATAAAGAGTCGCTCAACAACATGTTTGTACGGACCGAAAGTGGGGAAATGGCGCCCGTGGGACAGTTCATTACACTGACCAAGGTGTATGGAGCCGAAACCTTGACACGTTTCAATATGTACACCTCTATACCAGTCAACGGTATGCCGGCCGACGGATATAGTTCGGGAGATGCCATTGCAGCCATTGAGGAAGTGGCTTCACAGACACTGCCTACCGGATATGGCTATGAGTTCAGCGGTATTACCCGAGAAGAATCAAGCAGTACGGGAAATACGGTGATTATTTTTATTATCTGTATCGTATTTATCTATTTGATTCTCTGTTCGCTCTATGAAAGTATCTTTATTCCGATGGTGGTCATCCTGGCAGTGCCTTTCGGCTTGATGGGAAGCTTCTTGTTTGCCAAATGTTTTGGGCTGGAGAACAACATCTATATGCAGACCGGTTTGATTATGCTGATTGGATTGCTTTCGAAAACCGCCATCTTGCTGACTGAATATGCTTCGGCTCGTCGTCGACAGGGAATGAGTATTGCTCAGGCTGCCGTAGCTGCTGCCGGAGTTCGTTTGCGTCCGATTCTGATGACCGCCCTGACGATGATTATCGGATTGTTCCCGCTGATTGTGGCTACCGGAGCAGGAGCCAACGGAAACCGTTCGTTGGGAGTCGGTACGGTAGGGGGTATGCTTGTCGGTACAGTGGCACTTCTGTTTGTAGTGCCGGTGCTGTTCACGGTGTTTCAGGCAATTGAAGAACGTGTGATGCCTCGCCGTCAGACCGATGCAGCGGAATAATCCCTTGTGGGGGAATTTTATATCAACTAAAGAAACATTCGATATGGAGAAAAATATAAGTCATATAGTAGTTGCCGCGTGCATGGCCAGTATGCTGACCGGATGTGGTATCTACACAAAATACCGGCAGCCGGAAACGAATACCGACGGATTGTTCGGCGCTCTTCCGGAGGAGGTGGATACTACCTCCTCACTGGCCGACCTGAAATGGGAGGAACTGTTTACGGATGCATCCTTGCGAAAACTGATTACACGTGCGCTGGAGGCGAATACGGATTTGAATGTGGCCCGTTTGAAAGTGGAAGAGGCACGGGCTTCGCTGTCAGCTGCCAAGCAGGCTTACCTGCCTTCTGCTCAGTTGGACCTGGAAGGCGCTTTGAGCAGTTTTGACGGCAGCAAACCCACCAAGACTTATTCGTTGGGAGCTTCTGCCAGTTGGGAACTGGATTTCTTTGGAAAGCTGACCAACGCCAAACGGAGAGAGCGTGCGGCATTGGAGCAGAGTGAGGCGTATCGTCAGGTGGTGCAGACACAGCTTATTGCCACGGTGGCCGAGAGTTATTACACGTTGCTGATGCTCGACGAGCAGGTAGCCGTAACTACGGAAACGGTAGAAAGCTGGAAGGAGTATATACGTAGTTTGAAGGCCCTGATGCGGGCCGGACAGGCCAACCGTGCGACCGTGAACCAGGCAGAAGCTTCCCGATTGGATGCCGAAGCTTCTTTGCTGGATTTGAAGCAGCAGGTGACGGAAACGGAAAACACGCTGTGTGCCCTGCTTTTCTGGACTCCGCAGCCTGTTGCGCGCGGCACACTCGGTGAAGTGGATTTTCCGGAAAGTTTGTCGGTGGGAGTGCCCCTGAATTTGTTGGCCAACCGTCCGGATGTGTGGCAGGCTGAGGCCGTGCTTAAACAGGCTTTTTATGCCACCAATCAGGCACGCTCCAGTTTTTATCCGAGCGTGACATTGAGCGGTTCGGCCGGATGGACAAACAGTGGGGGAGCCCTTGTGACCAATCCGGGTGCCTGGCTGCTTCAGGCGGTAGGCTCTCTGGTGCAACCTCTTTTTCAGCGGGGGCAGCTTATGGCAAATCTGAAAATCAGTAAGGCACAGCAGGAAGAAGCTCTGCTACAGTTCCAGCAGACCTTGTTGGATGCCGGTGCGGAGGTGAACAATGCCCTGAGCCAGTGGCAGACGGCCCGTCAGAAAACGGTACTCGACCGTGAGCAGGTGGAGCATCTGAAAGATGCGTTGCGTGACACGGAACTGCTGATGGAACACGGTACGACGAACTACCTGGAAGTGCTGACTGCCCGTCAGTCATTACTGGTAGCGCGGCTGTCGCTCGTGGCCGACCGGAATGCGGAGATAAAAAGTGTCATTACCCTTTATCATGCGTTGGGAGTGGGAAACAACTAACATATAGGTTGATATGAAGAAGATGATGATAATTGCTGCATGCGTGGGAGGACTCGCATGCATGTTGGCATGCAATAAAGAAGAGGTGGGTGCATATACTCCGCTTCCCAAGATTCACTTGGGAGAAACGTTCAAATATAAATGTGAACCGGAGAATTACATCCGGCTCGAATATGATACCCTTGGTGAGGCTGCTGTCTTGAACTTTTATAAAGATGAAATCACCTCATTGGATTATCTGGAGTACGATGAAAACTCGTGTACTTTCTCCTTTCATAAAGGAGAGACGGGGCTTTATCGTATCAGTTGGGAGTATACGTCGGAAAATACCTTGCGGATACTTTACGGACAGAATGGTATGTGGTACCGGATGAATGCAAGCGGTACCCATGAATATCTGTTAGAAGCCAATGACGGGATGGCAATAAAGGTCATAGCTTACCGCACGAACTTTGATTCTTTGCATTGCACGATAAATCGTTTTTGTATTGAAGAATACAAAAACGAGGAATAGGAGTGAACCGAAGTTCCGGCCTGCTTTCACCTTCCTGAAGGCAGTGCCGGAATATCGGCCTCTATTTGGTTTTCCACGTCGTCGGGGAGCTTGGAGAAGAAATCCATCCCCGTTACTTTTTCCACGGAGTCAACCGATACCATGTACTTTTCCAGTGCCTGATGATGCGCCTTGTTGTCGAACAGAAAGCCCATGGCGATGGGACTTTTCCGGTTATAAATCAGCACCACCTTGAAGAAACGGTCGGGCACGGCCACCCGATGTTCTCCGATGCGCTTGGGTTGCTTTTTGTCATAGATAGGTCCGCAGGCAATGTACACTGTGCCATATTTCCGGGCCCAGCTGCGGCATAATTCTTCCAAATCTCCCCAGTCGTCCCGGTTCAGCTTTTGATTCTGCGGACAGATGTTGCTCATGTAGAACGATTCCTCCATGGCTTTCTTGCTCCATTTCATGTCGGCCGCCGGAGCCATGTGTCCCCGGTCGTATCCGGAGTGCGTATAATCGGCATGCTCCACACGGGGTTCGGGTAAATCCGGGTCGGGCGCGAAGCGGTTCTTTCGCTCTTCACTTCCTTTGGTTTCCTGCCGTGTCAGTTCCCAGGCTACCCAGTTTGGGGTTTTGTAGAAATTATTGTATGAAACGGTATATCCCGTTCGCTGCAACTTGATTTCTTCCCGTTTAGTCAGCATGACGGGAATTTCCAGTTTGCTGCTGATGCGGCTAGCCGAGGGTTGTGACTCTGCCTCGTCCTGCGACTTTTCCGGCAGGCGTTGTGTTACTTCCTTCTGTGCCTTCTCTAATGTGTGCGAAAGCTCTTTTGTCAGCTCCTTGGCTTCCGGCAGATTCTGCTGGTTCTGATAGAAATAGGCACCGCCACCCAGAATCAGCAGCAGGAGTATGAAGCCTTTCAGGGAGCCAGTGGATGAACTTCTCTTTTTCTTTCCCATGATGTGCGTGTATTAAACCAGTTTGAAACGTATCCGGAAGATACCGTCGTTAAAGTCGTGACTGATGATCTTGAAGGTACCGATTTCTGATGTATTCTCTACATGCTGCCCGATGCACAGGCACTCGTCGTAATTACCTACGTGTACCACACGGACTGTCTCGGAAGCTCCTTCAGGCAGTCGTTTCATGTCAAAGCGTCCGGTAGCTTCTTCCTGTGTGATAAATTCCGTAGTGACAGGAAGATGGCGTGCGATTACTTCGTTGACAGTCGTTTCAATGCGTGCAATATCATCTTCCGAAGGTGCTTGTGAAAGCGCAAAATCGAGTTTGCTTTTCTTCCGTTCGATATGGGCAGATACAGCCCGTCCGCATCCGAAAAGGTTGACCATGGTGCGGTTGATGATATGTTCGCAGGTGTGCATAGGAGGATACTCCTGTTTGTTGTGTGCATTAAGTTGGATTTCTTGTTCCATAAATTACATTGATGAATTGTTTTTTTCTTTTTGCTTTTTTTCTATCAACATGCTCATGAAGGCCGAGCTGATGATACCTGTAGGAATGGCAATCATGGCGATGCCAATCAGGCTGATGATGCTGCTCAATAACCGTCCAAACGGAGTAATCGGGTAAATGTCACCGTAACCCACGGTAGTGAAGGCTACGATTGCCCACCAGAATCCGTCGCCGATATTTTCGAAAGCTTCCGGTTGTGCGTAGCGTTCGATGTAGTACATCAGAATGCCTGAGAAACCTAACATGATGCCACAGGCAGTATAGGCCGTAACAAGCTCTTCTCTGACGGTCCGGAGTACGGTACCAATCATCTGGAAGGAACGTGAATAGCGTATCAGCTTGAAGATAATCAGTACGTAGGCCAGCACTACGAGATGTACGTGCGGGGTTTCCTTGTACACATAAATCACCATGAACGGGATAATTGCCACGAAGTCGATAAGACCATAAAAGGAGAACAGGTAGCGCAGACGTGCTTTCCAGGCATGGTTGCAACTGGCATACTGCACGGGAGCTGCCACGATGCGCAATCCATATTCGATGGTGAATATAAAGGAAGCCAGGTAGTTGAACGCATACAGGATATTATGGTAGGGAGCTGATTCCTCGAAGGAGCTGTATGTGATGGAGCAGATGGAACCGATGATAAAGAACAGCACAAAATATTGAAACCATTTTTTCATCAGCTGGCGATGGATCATCCGGTACAGCTTTTCGTGGCGAATTAGGTGCGGGAGCTTCTCGCGCAGTGGGTCTATCAGGTTGTGAGGTTCTATGTTCATGGTCGCAATTTTTGATTAATGATTTTTCATGCATCAGGCAAATATACTCTTTTCTTTTGCAATAAAGGAGAAAGTGGAAGAAAAAGAAATTAGAGGTACGGAAGGGGAGCTTAAATACCCCTGAAAATGAGCCCTAAAAACTGATATTTTTCATGCCTGAAAAAACGTAAGTGCGTTCCATCCAAAACGTCCTTGCGTTTGAAGTGAAACGCACTTGTGTTTTAAATCAAATGTCCTTGCGTTTTTTTGAAGGCTGAATATGTGCCGGAAAATCCCTTCATTTCCGTTAGAACCATCCCTTTTTCCTTACGCGCGCATATGTACGCGATCGCACGAGTTATATAATGTAGGGGATTTCACACGGATTTCTACATAGCAATAAAAAATATGCTTTATAGCATAAAGTAAATCAGCTAGTTAGCTAAAAAACTGAAAAATTTCTGCAAAAAAGTATGCGGTAAAAGTTGTGGAAACGGAAAAAGTCTGTACCTTTGCAACCCCTTTCGAGAGGGAGAGCCGCTGAAGATGACAGACTGGCAGAGCTGAGGCTACGGGAGATAGTGCTGATCGCTGCACCGAGTATCTTACCTTGCGGATGTGCAAGGGAGCGAGAAAGGACAAGCCGCACGCCTTCTGAAAACCTTCCAAAATTTTTTCGAAAAAAACTTCGAAAAAATTTGGAGGTTACGAAAAAACGCCTTACCTTTGCAAACGCTTTCCCGCTGAAACGGGAGCACGAAAGAAAAGACAGTTCTTTGAAAGACTTTGGATAAACAGACTAGGATGTAGTACAAGAAGTAGTCCTGTATATAATAAATAATGTATAGGATGAACGGAAGACAACCGTCAATGATTCTTGACAATCAAGAAAAATAAAAATCGGTTTCCTGAACAGAGAAAACAATACTCGAAAGAGTTAAGAAAATATTTTACAATGAAGAGTTTGATCCTGGCTCAGGATGAACGCTAGCTACAGGCTTAACACATGCAAGTCGAGGGGCAGCGGGATTGAAGCTTGCTTCAATTGCCGGCGACCGGCGCACGGGTGAGTAACGCGTATCCAACCTTCCGTACACTCAGGGATAGCCTTTCGAAAGAAAGATTAATACCTGATGGTATGATGAGATTGCATGATAGCATCATTAAAGATTTATCGGTGTACGATGGGGATGCGTTCCATTAGGTAGTAGGCGGGGTAACGGCCCACCTAGCCAACGATGGATAGGGGTTCTGAGAGGAAGGTCCCCCACATTGGAACTGAGACACGGTCCAAACTCCTACGGGAGGCAGCAGTGAGGAATATTGGTCAATGGACGAGAGTCTGAACCAGCCAAGTAGCGTGAAGGATGAAGGTCCTACGGATTGTAAACTTCTTTTATAAGGGAATAAACCCTCCCACGTGTGGGAGCTTGTATGTACCTTATGAATAAGCATCGGCTAACTCCGTGCCAGCAGCCGCGGTAATACGGAGGATGCGAGCGTTATCCGGATTTATTGGGTTTAAAGGGAGCGCAGACGGGTCGTTAAGTCAGCTGTGAAAGTTTGGGGCTCAACCTTAAAATTGCAGTTGATACTGGCGTCCTTGAGTGCGGTTGAGGTGTGCGGAATTCGTGGTGTAGCGGTGAAATGCTTAGATATCACGAAGAACTCCGATTGCGAAGGCAGCACACTAATCCGTAACTGACGTTCATGCTCGAAAGTGTGGGTATCAAACAGGATTAGATACCCTGGTAGTCCACACGGTAAACGATGGATACTCGCTGTTGGCGATATACTGTCAGCGGCTTAGCGAAAGCGTTAAGTATCCCACCTGGGGAGTACGCCGGCAACGGTGAAACTCAAAGGAATTGACGGGGGCCCGCACAAGCGGAGGAACATGTGGTTTAA